>Ga0307378_10000025_pt1 | contig 272041 bp, 251 predicted proteins | sample UN1MG_FD_202238 | JGI IMG/M metagenome (GOLD analysis project Ga0307378, IMG submission 202238) | Soil microbial communities from Risofladan, Vaasa, Finland - UN-1 | ecosystem: Environmental > Terrestrial > Soil > Coastal area > Acid sulfate soil | place: Finland: Risofladan, Vaasa... | reverse complement strand
AAAAGCCGACACTTATCACATATAAGCCCGTCTTTGGCCTCATTTAGATATATGTCCCCCTTGCACTTGGGGCAGGCCAGAATATCAAGAAGCTCCTGACTGACAGTCATGATTTCCTCCATTTTTTTTGTAATATTTGTGGTGAGTTACTGCGAAGATAATCTCAGTGGTGAATTATTATAGATAACATAAATAATATTTATAACAGATAATAACAGAGATTGTAAAAGTAAATTTGTTATATTTTCATTAAAATTTAGCCAATTATATCATAATTATCTGAAATCAACATAAAAACATCTTATATCAGCCGATATAACGTCTCTTGGATTGAAGATTCCCTGTGGCGCTCGCTATTGCGGTTCAAGTTTGTCATCTACATCCCCTAAAGCCCTTATGTTTTCTGAGTTTTAATTTAGCGTCTGGTTTAAATTTTCGTTTGCTTTCCATAATATTAATATGATAAATTATAAAAATATTAATTAATATTTTTCCGTACTTTTAATTTAATATATAGGAAATTTAAGCTGTTATAAGTGCCATATCAAGCAAAATTTTCTTTTTATTAATACTGCTGGGCTTAAGAGATATGACCGTACGAGAAGCACTTCCTGCCGATGTCTATGCTCTGCTGCCACTGGTAACAGAGCATGCTGCATCCTTTGCAGTCGATCCGGCCTGTTTTCGGGAGTCTTTTCGTCAGTGCTGGCTCGACAGATCGTCACATGTGGTCGTCGCCATAGTGAAGTCATCGCTTGTTGGGTATCTTCTGGGGTTTGACCATTTTGCTTTTTTTGCCAACGGTCGAGTGGCGGGAGTTGAAGAGATCTACGTCTCTCCATCACACCGGCGATGTGGCGTTGGCAGAGCCCTCATAAAGGAATTCGAAAGATGGGCGAAGTCCAGAGGCTCTGCCCAGGTGGTTGCCTGTACGCGACAAGCATTCGGGTTTTACTCAGCGCTGGGGTATGATGAAACGGCAACCTGTTTCAGAACGATATTGAAGAAGGACGCCGAATCGGGTAGCTGAGGGTTTTTTCCCCTCAGCTCCATGCTCTCCGATATGGCACATTAATTGCTTCTTTAATTATTGGATCATAAACAGTTTTTGCTTGATTTGTTTGAAATATCGCAATTTTTTTATAAAAACAGAGAAATGTTATTGGCGTTCATGATATGAAGAAAATTCCGATCAGACCTGCCTGCTCGGGCCTTTCCATGGCAGGCATCATGCTTTTAATTGTGGTGCTAACCATTGCCATGGGAATCGGTTTCTCCACCCGGGCAATGGCCGCCAAACTCACGACAGTAAGTTGTGTTGACTGCCACGTAGTTCATAAATGGCAGAGTCAAACAGAAAGAAAGATAGCTTCGGCGAAGAGCTATGCCAGCGCTATTAGGGGCGCAGGAAGGGTTTATAGTAAGAGCCCGGAAAAGCTGGCGCTTGAAGAAGAAAACTGTGAGGGATGCCATGCAAATGCAAACAGCCATGCTTTTGCTAAAACCGGGCTGAACATGGTTCCAATTGTAAAAAACGCAAAAGAACCTGAAAGCCCTTTGGCCGCCGGCAATTTTTACTATAAGTCAGGCCAGTCACACTTTGAGAAAGTGGGCAGTTTCTGCACTTCGTGTCACAAGGATGTTAAGCACCATGCCGGCAGTTCCGGGTATCGTTTCCTTGGAAAAGACATTGGAGGGATTGGGGACCCGATGTATGAGCATGGCGATGGACGTAATATATACAAAAGCGGCGACCAGTACTGTATTGCATGTCACTCCAACTTTTGCGGTGCTGAAAACCAGAGTTCCGACATTGGATGGATCCGCCATCCCACCAATGCTTCGCTTCCTTTACAAGGCGAATATGCCGGGTACGAAGCTAATAGAAAAGATGTGCCTGTAAGTTATCCTGATCCGAATAAACCTGAAAGGTCTACCGCACGGGTCATGTGCATGTCCTGTCATCGTCCTCACGGAACACCCTATCCCTATCTGCTCAGGTGGGATTATAGCGCCATGATGGCCGGCAGCGAGGATGATAATGAGACAGGCTGTTTTGCCTGCCATACGACCAAGGATACAGGGAAATAGAATTTGAACACGTTGATTAGGTGAAAATAACATGCCGTTGGGGGAAAATCGCTGGTTTTATTGTTACCCTCTGCCCCCTGCGTCCTAATTCCTGATCCCTGCCCCCTGGCTCTTCTGCTCTCTGCTCTAAGCTCTCTGATATGGCACATTAATTGCAACTCAATATTATTAAATGGAAAATAACCAGCAGTTCAGAAAGATCAACTAAAGCAAAACAAATTGTACTTTTTGATTGACTTGTCAGAAACATTACGATATTTTTATTAAAATAAATTTTAGTGGATGTTTCTAAAGCTGATATCTTAAAACTCAAAAGTCTTAAGCTCCGAAAAAGGAGGTATAGTCATGAAGAAAAAAATATTAACTCTGACGATTATGACAGCATGTATCGCAATGGTTGCTCTCTTTTGCGGGCCAGGTTATACATCGGTAAGCGGCCCCTGCGTGGATTGCCATACCATGCACAACAGCCAGGGTGGCGCTGTCATGGCTACAGGCACAACTGCCGGAGATGCTGCTTACGGCTCGTTGACCCGCGGCACATGCGGGGGGTGTCATGAAACAAGCACGGCCGACCCTCTGGAAGGGGGTTATCCTCGTGTTAAAACCAGTAGTTCCGGCGATACCGTCCAATTAGCCGGAGGGTACTTCACTGCTACCAGCGGACAGACTGATAACCACGGTAATACTGAACACAGCATAGGCAGCACAGTAGAGCCGGCAGGGTATAATTCTGCTGGTTACGTTAACAGCACCGATTGGTACGTGGAAAGCAACGGCTTGAAATGTGCAGGTAATAGCGGCTGTCACGGGAACGAAACCGACACGGACCCGGCAAAGGCGATTGCCGGTGGCCATCACGCAAATACTCTTAAAGGCGGCTACACCGGCTATCGTATGCTTCAAATATACCAGACCGCAGTCATTGGGACAGGAGCTTCCGATTATGAAAAGGCTTTGAATAGTGCTCCATCAGCAGACGACCCACGTAACTATTACAGCGCCACCGCCGATGCTGATGGCGGTTCTATCAGCAGGTTCTGCGGCAAATGCCACGGAGATTTCCACGGCAATGCGGGTTCCGGTAATACCGGCGTATATAACAGCGCGTGGGTAAGGCATCCAACAGATGCGCTTATTCCTACCACCTGGGAAATTCAAACCCTTACGAATTATACTTTCCTTGATTGGAAATCTAATCCGGTCGGCACAGTGAATGCTGTAGCGCCAGCTGATGACAACATGTATGTTACCTGTCTTTCCTGCCACCGGGCTCATGGCTCGGCAAATGCCGACATCCTGAGATTTGCTTACGCTGATCAATGCGCCGACGGCAGCTCTGTTAACGGTTGCCTCGGGTGTCATGACAAGCAGCGTTAACCGATTGTCCTTGATCACGATGCCGTCGGCATCGTGATCGCTTGACAGAAACCTTTATAAAGGGCATTCTCCTCCAGGGAGGATGCCCTTTTTTATTTCTATATGGGTCATTTTCTGATAGGTAATAGTTTACCCCCCCATAAGAAGCGCTAAGTTGTTTTTGCCCAGGAGGAACTAAAAAAAATGAACCCTGAACTTTTGTTTCTCATTTGGTGTTTGTTTTTTTATTCGACATTCGACATTCGACGTTCAATGTTCGATGTTGGACGTTCATCTTTTATGTAAAGACCCCCCCCATGATTAAGAGCCTTCAAAAAACATACGTTTTTCTCTTTTTTGCCGTGGTTGCCGCCTATTCGGCACACGATATTTCAAACCTCGATATCTGGTACCATCTGAGGTGCGGCCAATTCATCCTTGACAATTTTAAGATACCACAAACCAATACCTTTTCCTACATTGCCGTTGATCGTCCGAGTTTTGATCCATACTGGCTATTTCAGGTTCTCATCTATCTTATACACCGTGTTTCCGGGATCAGCGGGCTTGTTGCGTTCAAAATGTCGGTACTGATCGCCGCGTTTTGCTTGTTGATTAACATGAGGAAAAAGGAGGATGGGTACATCCTGCCGGCGTTTTGTCTTGTTTTGGGCGCCATGGCGGCAAACGCACGGTTTATTGTCCGGCCGGAGCTTGCAAGCTACCTGTTTCTCTGTCTCTATTTTTTCATCCTTCATCAATACCACAACCGCAAGGGCAGGAGCATTTATCTCCTGATCCCCCTTCAGATCCTCTGGGCAAACATGCACGGGTTCTGGGTGCTGGGTCTTTTCCTGGTATGGGCATTCCTTTTGGGTGAAGCGATCTTGTGGAAAGCGCCCCTGTCGTTTGACTGGAGGGGCGAGACCTCTGTGCAGGGAAGAGACTATACCCGGCTGTTGCTCGCAGGGCTCGTTTTGACTGCATCTACCCTGATCACACCATATCCTCATGAGATTCTGCAACTTCCATTTGAAATGTTCGCCGGACTAAAGGGCGCCAGCGGCAGGGGCGGCCCTCTTATCGTAAATGAGCTGATATCACCATTTTTAGCGGATACGCTCTTTTCCTGGCAGGCGATATTCTACTATAAAGTATTGGTGGTGGTATCTGCCGCGTCCTTTTTGTTGAACTTCAGGCGGATCAACATCATCCACCTTTTGATCTATGCCGGGTTCCTCTATATCTCTGTCCAGGCAAGGCGGAATATATGTGCCTTTGCACTGATGGCCGCTCCGATCACGTTCCTGAATCTTGGCTCTTTTTACAAATCTTCCATTGAAGAATTCCTGCGGGCCAGGAAACTGCCCATGAATCATGTGCGGGCCGTCTTGTCCGTGGGTCTGGTTCTGGTGATGATTCTTTTAATTTATGACGCGGCTTCTGACAGATACTATATCCGGGACAGAAGCAATACGAGGTTCGGGTTAGGGGTTTCCAACATCTCTTATCCCAAAAAAGCGATTGATTTCATACAGGAAAACAACATCACTGGAAACATTTTCAACAACCCTGCCACAGGTCACTATTTCACCTGGCGTTGTTTCCCTGAGCGCCTGGTCTTTTTAGACGGAAGGTTCGATTTGCCTGATCGCTTTCTGTCTCATTATTATGTCCCTCAACTATGGCCGAAAATTTCGGAAAAATATCAAATAAATTATGTATTGCTCGGTCATGGCAGGTCTCCAAATATTGCCCCTCTGACCAGGATGCTCTATTTCAACAAGGACTGGGTTCTGATCTACTATGATGAAATGGCTGTTGTCTTTGTCAAAAATGTCGAGAAAAACCGGGAAATCATTAAAAAGTTTCAGGTCAGGTTTGACACAACGCAAGACAAGGATGCACCAGGCATACCTCCAAAGAACCTGTTTGGCATGACGGATCTTCCTGTGGCACAATTTCAGTTGGCAAACCTGTACGCCACCCTTGGCTTAAACAAGCGTGCAATCAATAAGTACCAGGAATGCTTAGACATATTTCCAAGCTTCTGGGAGGCACGGAGCAACCTCGGAGATATGTATCAAAAGGACGGCAGAGTCGAGGATGCGTTAAGACAATACAGGATGGCCGTTGAAACAAAGCCGAATTTTGTGGCAGGCTATGTAAGGCTTGGGGAAGCCTATGCTGTCACTGGGATGTTTCCGCAGGCAGTCCAGGCGTATAAGGAAGCGCTTAAAAGAAAACCTGAACTGGCCGCAGCTCATAGCGGGCTGGGTTTTGCCTGTATGCAGATGAAAAAATATAAAGAGGCGATACAGCACTTTGAGGCCGTGTTGAGATTAGATCCAGATAATTCGATGGCCGGCCGGATGCTTGCTTACTGCCGTAGCATGATCTCCCAGGACAAATCGCACTGATGAAACCGGCTCAACCGACTACCGCGCATCGAATTCGCCGCGCTCTACTATCCTTGTTTATACCTTCTTCTCAATGCTTTCCCGAGCCCTATCTCTTTGTTAGCTAGTTCATGCAATCCCTTTTTCCAATAGGCAATGCCCAGGTTAACGTGCCACATGCCATTGAGGGGCTTGGTCTTTATTGCCCGCTTGAACTCCTCTATTGCTTGATCTATCCGCCCCTTTGCCAGAAAGCAGAGCCCGAGGTTGTTGTGGCCGATTCCATACTCTGGCCGCAGAAAAAGACTTTGCTTAAAAAATGGTATTGCCTTATCGGGTTTTTGCCTTTTATAGTAATGCATGCCGATTGCGTTATAACCCCTTGCTTTATCAGGAGATTTTTCGACCACATCTTGCCATAATGTAAGATCATCTTGCCAGATAAAATTACGCTGAAAGGCGGCAATGCCACATACCACAACCAGGCCTGCCACCACCAGAAATTCAATATATAAATTTAGTCTAATTTGTTTCATATACTCCGGTTTTCTTTAACTCTCCGCTCTCACCTCTTGGCTCTCAGCTTACGAATCCTCTCCCTGGCCTGGACATTCTGGGGATCAAGTTTGAGAACCTTTTCGTACGTCCGAACAGCCTTAACTCTCAGCTCTTTGCTCCTTGCTCTTTGCTCTTCGCTCTCAGCTCTTTGCTCATAAGCCAGCGCCAGGTTAAACATGGTTATCGGATCACGGGGACTAATATCCAAAGACATGCGCAACTGTTGAATTGACTGGTCAAGTAATCCCATTTTGCCGTATATGATGCCCAGATTGGACAATGCTTCAGGATATTCAGGTTTAATAGCGATAGCCTTTTGGTATTGGATAATGGCCTTTTCCAGTTGTCTCATTTCGTCATAAGCAATACCGAGATTATAATGAACCGAGGCATTGTCAGGGTCTATTTGCAAGATTGCTATGTACTCTTTTACGGCTAAGTTTGTGAACCCTTGATCCACGTATGCATTTCCAATGGCCTTTCGGGCATTAAGGTAAAGCGGATTTATCTTTATTGCCTGCTTGTACATACTAACCGCCATATCAACAAACCCCTTCTTGTTGTATATTTCTCCCAACCCGGTATATGCCTTGTAATCACAGGGGTCGATTTCCAGCGCTTTTTTGTACTTGGCTATGGCCAATTCATTTTGCCCCATCTTTTCATGAACACTGCCCATGTTCACATGGGTCTTGGACGAGGCAGGCATAACCCTCAGCGCCTTCCCATATTCTTCCAGTGCAAGATCGTATTGTTCTGTGTGAGAATAGGCTAATCCCAGGTTGTGGCGAGGTCTGTACTTATTGGGAGATTTCATGACCGCATCGCGCCAGAGGGACACGTTGTCTTTCCAGGCGAAATTTCGTTGATGGGTAATGGGGCCGAAGACCAGCACCAGGCTTGCGGCTACAAGTAATTCAACAAATAATTTCAGTTTTATTGGTTTCATTGGTTGTCTTTGTTTAGGCGCAGTTCGTTATATCTGTTTTATCGCTTTAAAACCAATCAAACCGCTCTATGCTCTTCGCTCTCTCCACTCCCTGCTCTACGGATGAGCAGGAACTGATCCCTTTTCTCCCTTTATCCCCCCAGTAATCTTTTTCCATTGTTGGCTTGAACTAAGCCTCTTGGCAATTTTCATCTCTCTGAAAGCCATATCATGTTTCCCTTTTGATCCATATGCTAATCCCAAATTGTAATGAGCATCCACATGATTGGGATCAATCTGTATGGCGTGTTGAAAATGGGAAATGGCCTTGTCTATCCTTCCTTTGTCAAAATAGCAGACACCCAGATTGTTGTGAGCATCGACAAAGCAAGGGTTGCTCTTCAACGCCTGCTTCTGTTCCGCAATGGCCAGGTCAAGTTGCCCCAGCATGGAATAAGCCAACCCCAGGTTGGAATGGGCACGGGCGAAATCTGCCTTGATTCTGATGGCTTGTTGAAATTCAAAGACAGCCTTATCTGTCCAGCCCTTGTCAAGAAAACAAACCCCCAAATTGACATGGGGTTCGGCTACATCCGGATATAGGGAAATACCTCTTTTGCAAAACGCAATAGCCTTATCAATCAAGCCCCTACTTCTATAGGCGATGGCAAGGTTGCTATAGGGTCTGGTCTTGTTGGGAGATTTTTGAACCACATCCGACCAGAGGGAAAGACCATCCTTCCATACAATGTTACGCTGGTGTGCAGCGGTACCAGATACCATAACAAACCCCATCAACACAGCAACCTCAACGTATCTTGTCAGATTCATTTCTCATTTTCCATAAATGCTTAATTCTGTCCAGTTCGCCCAAATTTTAACATAGATATTCTGCTGATCATAATCGCAATGCATAAAGCAAATCCTATAGACGGAAGATAGAGCCGGTGTTCAAAAATAACATCGTAGATTACTATAAAGCTGGATGTAACCGACAGGGTGACAAAAAACCAGATAATGCCGAAAGAAAGAAGTCTTGCCCTGCGATATGCCCATACAGCAAAGACTATTATGACAACAAGGAGTATGAAAAACATAATGGTTGGAAAGTCAATACTCTGGGTAATGGGCCAGTCATAGTCCAGGTTGAGATTTGTGGGAATAAATAACAGCCTGATATAGTATGGAATAACATGAAGCTGTGTCATAAAATACTGAAAAGAGGTGACAGGTTCACCAAAAGGCATTTCTACCCCTTTGGCATAATCAAATGAAACAAACTTTTGCAGCCCGGATGCACTCAGATAAATGGTTACAGCCATGGTTGAAAACATGGCCAGATGTACCTTGTAGCGGCCTTTCAGTATCTTCCAATTCCCATCCGATATAAAGTAAAAATCATAGATCAAGAGCATCAGAGGAAGGGTGGCAACTATCTGTTTTGTCCCCATCCCAAGACACGAGGAGAAAAAAGCACCGGCTAAGTAAAATTTTGAATTTTGAATTTTGAATTTTGAATTACGGGTTTCTGGTTTCGGGCTTTCAACCTTTGAGCTTTGAGCTTTGAGCTTTGAGCTTTCCTGGAAGGCTCTAATAAAAAGGAGAATAGTCAAAAGATAAAAGGTTGTGGCCAGGACTGAAGAACGGCTTATAATGTACGTAACAGCCTGGGTCTGAATAGGATGCGCAATAAAGACCATGGAGGCGTAAAGGGCAATCCTGTAAGCCCTCTGCCCGTATTTTTCTTTAAGCGAGGAGAGGTTGGCTGTTTGAAAAAGGATAAAATAGAGCATAATGCCGTTTGAGATGTGGAGCAGCAGGTTGACCAGGTGGTAGCCAAAGACATTGAGCTTGCCGAAATAATAATTAATCGCCAATGTAATGTCTAATATGGGACGACTAGAGGAATAAAAAATTTCCTTTAAGTCAAATCTATGGATAGTGTAGTTTTCAACAATAGCAAGCTGATCATCAAAGTGAAAGGTACAGTCAAAGCTGTTAGAGTAAATAATAGTTGCTATGGCGGAAATCAAAAAAATTGCAAGAAGATGTTTATGAATATTTGACAAACCGACCATGTGCGGAATCTCCTTTTTATGAGCAAGAAATTAATCACGAAAACACGAAAGTGCGAAAACACGAAAATCAGCTATGTAAAAATCAGTTAACCACTCTTTTTATCTCTAAAGTGGGTTTTGCGAAATTAAGTGATAGACCTACCTTCAAGCTGGTAGCCTTGAGATAAGATCGAATTTGAGCAAAATGTATATCTGCAAGCTCTTTCACCGCTTTCAATTCTACAATAATTATGCATAGTTCCCATGCTCCAGAGTGGGAACGAGAAAAACCTATCTGCGTTCATCTGTGTGAATCTGTGGCTGAATATCTATTTCTTTCGTACTTTCGAGGCTTTGTGATGTTTCTTTCTGTTCATCTAATTCCGACTGCAAAATAGCAATTTTCTGTGCCAGATTCCTTACCTGATCGGTCAATGATGAAATCTTGACGGAATAATGGAGAGCAATCAAAAGGAGAAAAAGGAGGCCGAAAACAAAAAGGGTGGTGGTGGGCAGTGCAGCGCCGATCATCCTGGTAATAAAGACTAAAAGGTCATACCAAATGACTAAGATAATTATGCCCAAGCTGGTAATAAGCCACAACCAGGAATATTCTTCCCGCAATTTTTTTCTGCGAACCATCTCCACTATGAAAATACATAGGGCAATAGCTGCGATTAACGCGAATATCTTTTGTCTTATAGGCATAATTTTAGTTCCCAGCGCTGCATTGTATTGGTTCAAACGAAACAATATCATCATTCATCATTCGATCTTGGACGTTCGATGTTCGATGTTTATCTTTTTTTCTTCTCACCCTCTTACCTTCTCACCTTCTAATCCCTATCGCTCTCCGCTTTTCTCAGTAATGTAACAAAAATAGAAAGAAACATTTTAAATATGTAATATACGGGTTTTAATCCAGAATGCATTGATTTCCCCCGCACGCCCTGATACATGGTTACTGGAATCTCCTTTATTTTTAATCCAGCCCTGTGCAGCATTATTATTACATCAGCGTCCGGGAAATCAACCGGATAATATTCTCCCGCATAAAATTTAAGTCCATGTTTATTAATAGCCTGATACCCTGAAGTGGGATCTGTAATCTTTTTGCCAATTATAAGTGAAGTCAACTTGGCAAAAAAAAGCATTCCGACCCTTCTTGTGAAAGGAGCCTTATAGTTTCCTTTGTTTAAAAACCGAGAGCCTATAATTACATCAGCCTTATTCTTGAATACCTCATCCAATAACTTTGGGATATCTTCAGGATCATGCTGTCCGTCCGCATCTATTTGTACCGCATATTCGTATCCTTTCTTTAATGCGAATTTGAAACCGGTTTGAAGCGCAGAACCATAACCCATATTATAAGGAAGGCTAATCACGCGCACTCCCAGTTCCCGTGCGATCTCTTCTGTTCGGTCCTCTCCCCCGTCATTTACGACCAGGATATTGGCATCATGTATAACATTTTTTATCCCATTTATCACGCCCGCAATATTTTTTTCTTCATTGTAGGCGGGTATAATAATAATGGCTTGCTTTTTCAAAGGTCTCAATCCGCCCCCTATTTCACTATGGCCTGGTAGTTAAAAAAAACGACTCCAAGACTTATCATAAACACGCCCAACCATTGAATAAGAGATAACCTTTCACCCAAAACTATCCAGCTCGCCATCGCCAGTAATATGTAAAAGAATGCTCCTGACATTGTGAACAGATATACGAGTTGCGTTCTTGAAAGGACATAAATCCAAAACAAAGCAATTATTCCTTGAAATAAAAGTGCGCCCATAACATAGGGGGAACGAATTATTCTGAAGATTTCAACCATGACCCCGGATGAAAAATACACCCCTCCCAATAATAGAAGACCTTTTTTAAGTATTATCTGTGCGGTAATAGTGCCAAAAGCCATAATAGATATGAAAATAAGATTCGTTGCCATTTAATTACTTCTCAATATTGTTGTAGTATAGTAAACATTGTCTTTTTCGGTCCTACTTTGCTCCAGTGTTTTTCTTCTCACGCGCCACACTCCAGTCTATGTACCATTCCAGAACCAGAGGAGGTAGCACTCGCCGGAAGCATTCCTTCCAACCGAGAAAAATTTGCCAGCGCCATCGTTTGCTCCAGGCTTCAGTCCTTACCAGGAAGCCATTCATAGTCTCTTGGGGCAAAGAGCTTTTAAACCCTACCCCCACCAGGGTGTGAGGGAAACTTTTACGTCCGAGAGCGCCCACAAAAGAAGACGAAAAGGGGGCCAAAAGACTCTCAAAGGCGGCTGGCGTAAAACGCCAGTAGTCGTTTGGATAGCCATGAATCGGGAAATCCATGACAGAACTTATGATGACATAACCATTGGGCTTCAGGATACGGTAGACCTCTTGGATGGCCTTCCGAACGAATTCCACGTGCTCAATGGTATCGATAAGAAAAACTGTACCCACTGATTCGTCTGGGAGACGGATGGCGTGCAGGTCTAGAACCATATCCACCCCTGGGCCATTGCGGAAATCGGCTCCAACATAATCTCTGCCCGGGAACATAGACCTAAGGTTGATCATTTCCTCTTGCCCTGGGACAAGAAACGAGCCGAATTCATAAATCGGATCGGACAGAGGCAAAGTTTCGATGCAAATCTGAATGAGTTCTTTGACAGATGCGCGCAATAAATGGTCCTTTCTATTCTGTAACAACCTATCGGTTTATACTTTCCACCCACACAATAAGGCCCTGCAGGCTCAAGATCGCTACGAAGAAGAAGTTTTTCGGCTACTCATCACTTTTTGTCAACCGCCATTATACAATGTAGAGAGACTGGCCAGAAACAAAACGGGATATTTCGCGAAAAAGTAGAAATGAAGCCTTGGCCATTCAAAAAATCCCGCATTCCATGTGGAGTCCATTGTCGAACATGGCCTGGATCATACGCTGCCTCACGAAAATGAAAAGTGAGGATTCTTGCTATCTTGAAAAACCTGTCATTGGGAAATACGATCACCAACCTTCCGCCGGGAACTAAAATTCTGTGAATTTCTTGAATAGCGGTTTCAGGATACTCCAAATGCTCAATCACTTCCATAAGCAGCACAAAGTCTACACTTTTCGAAGATAATGGTAGATTGTACACGTCACCTTGTGCAACTTTGCAGCCATGGTGTCTGCAAATATCGATATTTTCTAATAAAATATCGATTCCTATAACTTTTCTGTCCGGGAATAGTCGATGCATCTTTTCTAAAGTAATTCCCTCTCCGCAGCCGATATCCACAAGCGTCCGGTGAGCAGGACGCACAAGGTTCAAAGCCAGTTGATCCCTCTTATCCCAATGCCAACGGCCAATGCCGCCTTTTACGTATTGATCTCGCTGATAAATTGTTTTTTGCTGTTGATTAAATTTCGTTACAGGCATTTTTATCGCTTTCTCATCTCTATAATTTCGCTTATAGACAAACGAAACTTCCAAATCAAATGAAACATGTCAATATTGCCGAGGTAACTGTTTTTGCGAAATTTCCTCCGTTTTAGTAACATGACCGGCAGTTTTGCAAACATATCGGCATAGGCTTTTAAATAGGTCGAAACTATTGCCGTCAAATTATTACTTTCGGTAAATCTGTTGAGTTCACCGGTCCCCCTAAAAACATAATATCCCTGTACAAGATACCTCCATCCAGCAACAAGAGGAAGGATAGCCAGAAGAAACCATGGAAAGTTTTTTATCGCCACCCATAAATGATTTCGTTCCACCCAATAAATTTTTTGCAGAGAAAATTTCCCACCGGTCATGGAATAAAAATGCTTAACATAAGCGTTTGGCGCAATCACTATATTCCAGCCCGCCCTGCGTAAACGGAGTCCAATATCCGTATCTTCACAATAGGCGAAAAAGTCTTCGTCAAAAAGGCCGACCTCATTTAATGCCTCCATTTTCAATAAACAGGCACATCCGCTAAACAGCAGGACTTCTTTTGGTTGAGTCAATTGAGGCACAGGCATACCTCGCATGGCCTGCCGGGACATTCCGTCAAGCGCTATGCCGACACCACACGAATCCAATACTTCCGGTTGGTTTCCGTCAATAACGATGGAAGCTACTGCGCCAATTCCCGGATCAGACTCCGCTGTTGCAACCAGAGAGCTTATCCATTGAGGAGCAGCCACTGCATCATTATTGATGAGCGCAATATATTTGCCTTGCGCTGTTTCAATACCCCGGTTGTTTCCTCCTGCAAAGCCATGATTTTTATTTAGCCTGACAGTACGAACTCCCGGAAATTCTGCCGCCAACATTCCGCACATATCTTTTTCAGACCCGTTATCAACAACAACAATCTCTATCGTCTCGTAATCCTGGGCGTAAAGGCTGCGCAAACAGTTTCTGAGCAAATTCAAATTATTTAAGGTAACAACTATTACCGTTACTAATGGCAAATTAAGTTCCATTTTATGACTTTCTTATACGTGGAATGTTACTGTTTTCCCAAATACAGACCGCAGAAATCCGTAAGAAGCCTTAAGCATTGCAAAAAAGTTTGATGGATTAGCCATAAGTCTTTTAAGGTAATTTCCAATTATTCGAGGGCGCAGGTAGAATTCTTTCATGAAAAGCCTCTGGTAATACAAGAGCTTCTCTTTGGATAAACCATCCGGCACATAAACAACATTGAGCAGGTTCATTTTTTCGAAATCTTTATCTATTGTCCCATGCTGCTTTGCAATATCATACATCTCTGATCCAGGGAAAGGAGTTAATGTAAAGGCGCTTATATCGTTTAAGGGAATATGCTTGGCAAAACGAATTGTTTTCTTCATGGTCTCTTCCGTTTCATACGGCAGGCCGAATATAAAGTAGCCTTTGCTCAAGATTCCAGCCTCCTGGGTCATGCGCACCGCTTTTTCAATCTGATCTATGGTAATCGCCTTTTTGGCGAAATCGAGGATTTTCTGATTGCCGGACTCTATGCCGTAATTTATTTGCCAGCAACCTGACCGCTTCATTAAATTTAGCAATTCGGGATTGGTTACGGAATTGACCCTGCCGCTGCAGCACCAGGAGATATTCCATTGGGCCTTTAAAATGCCTTCACATATTTTCGCCACCCTTTTCTTTTTAATAAGGAACTGGTCATCTTCAAAAATAATCTCCTTTATTCCGAAATTGTTTATCAAATAACCGATCATCTCCAGAACATATTCTGAGCTGTGAAACCTGATCTGACGACTAAAAACAGAGGTGTCGCAAAAAATACATTTATTGGGGCAGCCTCTCGCGGATATGATGTGTGTTGCAGGGAGTTTTTTGTATTTAAAAAGCGCCGGATTATAGCGGGTAGGGAAACTATCCAAAAGCTCCCAGGCAGGAAATGGAAGAGAGTCAAGGCTCTTAATGGGCTGGCGAGAAGGTGTGAATCTGATTTCCCCGTTGCCCCGAAATGCCACCCCTGCTACGTGTGATGGTATTTTATCAGCAGACAGAGCTTCAACTAACTCGACCACAGTATCTTCACCCTCCCCCACAACACCATAATCAAAAACAGGGTAGTCCATGAGCGTTTGCTCAGGGACAGCGGTAAAATGCGGCCCACCGATGATTATAGGTGTGGTTGGACAGATATCTTTTATCATTGAGGCCAGTTTTACGGTTTTGATAATCGAAGGCGTTACTGCAGTGAGCCCGATTATATCAGGCTGAAATTTTTTTACCTCTTCAAGCGTTTCTTCATAGCCCAAACCCTGGGCCGAGGCATCCAGAATTCGAACACGGTGTCCTGCCTCACGCAAAACTGCTCCTAACATAAGCAAACCAAGATGTGGAAGGGTGGCTCCGACAGAAGCCAGATTGCCATATCTTTCTTTAAGGGAATATGGGGCATTAGCAAGAAATATAGCAGCCATAACCGGTTAGTTCCAATGTTGGTTATACAATTTTAGTCGAGCAGCCGAGCAGGGGAATGGTTGAACCGCAATAGCGAGCGCATTTCCCGTAGCTTGCTGCGGTGTTAGCGATAATACGATGTAATGATACACATATCAAGTCCTGAATACATACATTGCAAAGCGAGCGCAAGTTTGCCTTGATTTTTAGCACAATTACTGAATTTCCTTGAAAATCTCTATGACTTAGGGTAAATAAACTTTTTGTGTTTATGGCGCTTTCTCTTTTCTTATGCAAGTTGAAGCTCAATGCCATTAACTAAGGAGGCGCGCACGGCGGTGTTTTTACGAAGATAAAGAAAAAGTTTCTTCGTGGTAATTAATAATGATGAATTCGTAAAAAGTCGAGGAACCACTTTTTGCGAACCGCGTAAAGTGTTAAGGGTATGATTAAACAGGCAATTGCTTTAACCTAACACCTAACACCTAACACTTTACACTTAATACCTGATGAATTCGTTTTTTTACGAATTCATCAATAATAAAAGGAAGGAGAAAAATATGATCTTGAGCAAAACAAAGTTGTTATTGGTAATATCTCTTTTATGCGGGTTTGCTATTGTAGCATTGGGATGTAAAGACAAAACAAAGGAGGAAAAAAGCACATCTTCTGTAGCAGCTCTTACAATCGCCATGATTGAAGAAAATTACAAGACAGTCGATACCAAGGATGCTGTATTAAAGGCTTCCATTGTGGAATTCAAAGACGTAACAAATTATACATATCTTGATTTAAAGGATTCTACAGGCCGGATATGGGCTGCTATACCAAAGACATCGGTTGAAACAGGAAGCGAGATAGAACTTGCCAACATCATAGTGATGAAGGATTTTCACAGCAAAATACTGGACAAGACGTTTGCAACCATATTATTTGCTGTTCCCTTCTCAAAGGACAGCAATGCACGCAGCTCTTTGCCCAATGCGGAAACACCTGCCTACAACGAAAGTGGGATGCCTCCAGGTATGATGCCGGGCGCTATGCCTCAGGGCGGCGCTATGCCAGGACCAGGAACCGGAGCAGGCAAATCAGGGGCAATGCTCCAGGACATCAGGGTGATCAAGGCCACCGGCGACCATGCATATACAATTGAAGAAATATATGCGGGGAAAAAAGCGCTGGCAAAGAGTACTGTCAAGGTGCGGGCAAAGGTCGTCAAATTCCTGCCCAATATTATGGGGAAAAACTGGATTCACATTCAAGACGGCACTGGAAGCGCCGAGAAAATGAACAACGATCTAACGGCAACTACCATTGAAACTGTAGATGTTGGTGACGAGATTATCGTCCAGGGTACTCTGAGCGTAGACAATGATCTGGGATCAGGCTATGTCTTTGCCGCTCTTATTGAAGATGCTTCTGTTGAAAAATTGAAAAATTAACGTAACTACTCACATAGTCAGGCTGAAGCTGTTTAGACTGAAGGCTAAAGGGGCCAGAAGAGCACGATTGCCGTATTTTGGCGGAAATATCTGATTCTTGCATCAAACTATGGCTTTAAAACGCGCTTTTTCCTAACAGTCTTCAGCCTTCAGCCTATCCACCCGAGTAGTTACAAATTAACTTGCTTCAATCATTACAAAATTCATTAAAAAAACTGTGAACCGGGAACCGTGAACATTGAACCGCTCAACCCAGATTATAATATGCATCTCCCTGTTTAGCCTATGGCTCTCTGTCCAATGCTCTGTCGCCGGGCAAAAGACCGACATCCCGCATGAATCCGCGCCCACTGATCCCGCGCCCACTGATCCCGCGCCCACTGATCAATTGAAGCCGAAAAAAATCACCTGCCTTTATATTATCAGGGAGGACTATAATGGCCTGATCCTGTCTTATCCATCCCAATTATTCTTTGATTCCGTAAAAAATGAGATATATATCACGGATTCCGGAAACAACAGAATATTGATATATACCTATGACTTTTACCCGCTCCTTTGTATCGACAAGTCAAATGGCATCGAATCACCAATAGGTCTGGCCGTTGATCCGGAGGGATACATTTTTGTTTCCCAGTCATCCGGCTCAAAACAGAAAAGAGCAAGGATATCAATATTGAGCCCTTCATTAAGGTGGAAGAAGGATATTTTTTTTGAGGGGTTTGAAAATTCGGACGGTTTTAGCCCAAAAAACATTGCCATAAGCAAGGTCGGTCGGTTTTACGTGACCGGCAACAGCTTTCATGGCGTGGTGGTTTTGAATAAGGACGGCACGTTTTCCCATCTCCTGAGCCCTGTTGACAGATTAGGGAAAGGCGAAGAGCAAAAGGCCACAATATGTGATGTGGAGATAGACAGGTCCGGCAGGATATACCTTTTGAGTGAAGACATGGGGCGTATTTACGTATATGATGACAAGGAGAATTTCCTGTTTAAGTTCGGCCAGAAAGGTGGAGGTTCCGGCAAGCTGAGCCGGCCAAGAGGAATAACCCTGGATAATCGCAACAAAAGGATTTATGTGATCGACTACATGCGCCATACCGCAAATGCCTATTCAGAAGACGGGCGTTTCTTGTTTGACCTTGGCGGCAAGGGCTGGGGCAAAGGCTGGTTTCAGTATCCAAGCGATATTGCTACGGACGACTCTGGGGATGTGCTGGTCGCGGACACTTTTAACAATCGTGTTCAGGTCCTTAAACTGGAAGAGTTTCCATCTGTTGCAGTAGCTGAAAAGGTTAAACCAGAAGATATCATCGCAAAAGAATTAGTCAAAGAGACCAAACCGGAAGCTCCTGCCGGAGAAGAATTAGCAGAGCAAATGGCTGCACAGTATTATATCTTGACTGCAAACATGAACCTGCGGGAAAAAAGCGCTGCAAGCAGCAGAATCATTCGGTTGATGAAAAAAGGCGAAGAATTTGAAATCCTGGGCCAGGATAAACATAATGAATTAACTTCATGGTATCTTATAAAAACCGGATCCGGGCGTACAGGCTGGTTATGCGGAATCTATCGCGGGAAAGTCATGTTTGAAAAAAAGAAATGAGGATGTTATGAGGAAAATAATTGCGGCAAAATCCCTGAATTTTCGTTTGATAATGGTTGTGCTGGCCGCAGTTTCCATCCAGGCATGTATTTTCGAACCCACTTCGATGGATATCCAGTTAGCCAATAAGGGTCAGGTCTTCTTCTATCTTTCGTGTCCCCAAAAACCTGCATTTGATATCTCCTTTTCTATCTCGGGCATGAGCTTTAGGAACAAGGAGGGAGAGTGGATCGATGTGGCTGTGGATAAGCAGATTCATTCTGACGGTCTCGCGCAGCGTCAGATCAAATTACATGAGTTTTATCTGCCTGCCGGAAAGTATGAACAGATAAAATGGACAATTTCCGAGGCAAAACTGAAAAAGGATGGAAAAATCTTCAGTTTAGCCCTTTCCCAGCCGGAAGAAAACTATTTCTTTGATATGGAGTTTTCCGTGTTTTCCAGAGAGAGCTTCGCGCTTTTTGCAGACTGGAATCCCGAAGAGTCTGTTTTTGATAAATATCTTTTCAGACCACAGATGACCTTGCGGAAACAGGGCATAGAGATTAAGAATGTTTTGCTCTACGTAACGAACTCGGACTCTAACTGCGTTACCATTATAGACAGACAGCAGGACATCGTGGTGGCAACCATTGCGGTAGATCAATCGCCTGTGGGAATTGCGGCAAGCCCGGACGGTAGCAGGATCTATGTAGCAAATTCCGGCGCGGGTAACATTTCGGTTATTGATACTGCTGTAAACAGAGTAATCAACACAATCAGTAATTTTGGATATAGTCCTGTTGAATTAGCGCTGTCCGGAGACGGTCTGACACTTTACGCGACCAACCCGGATTCAGACAATATCTCTGTTATAGATACTGTTTCCAATATGGTAACCGGTTCCATATCAGTGGGAAACAACCCGGCAGGCATTGTAGTCGATCAAGACAGAAATAAGGTCTATGTGGCAAACAAATCGTCAAATTCAATATCGATCATCAACGTGGATACCAGCACTGTGGAAAATACCGTAACAGTCGGTTTTAATCCAACCGGCATGGTTATCCACGAAGATAAGCTGTATGTAGCCAATTCAGGCTCAAATAGTATTTATGTATTGGACATCCCTTCTTATACAACCACAAAGACGATATCTGTTGGGCAAAAGCCCACATGGCTCCTGTCCGGTCTGCGAGAACACGTCTATGTATCGAATGCAGACAGCAATGAGATTTCTTTTGTATACCCGGCTATGGGTCTGGTGACCAGAAGCGTGTCAACAGGTGACCTTCCTTCAAAGATGGCCATTGACCGACCGAGAAGAAAACTTTATGTCGTAAATTCGATGTCAGAGGATGTGTCTGTTATAGACCTGCCGACATACAATATCAAGAAGGTGATTCAGGTGGGAAGAAAGCCGCACGGGATCGCTCTGATTGAGGAGTAAATAAAAGCAGAGGTTAGAGGGTGAGAGGGTTAGAGGGTTAGAAGGTTAGAGGGTGAGAGGGTTAGAGGGTGAGAGGGTGAGAGGGTGAGAGGGTGAGAGGGTTAGAGGGTTAGAGGGTGAGAGGGTGAGAAGGTTAGAGGATTAGAAGATTAGAGGGTGAGACAAGGAGAACGTTTGGAGAGAAAAAAGAGTATACGTCATTTTCGGGATCTTGAAGTCTACAGGCGGGCTTTTGATGCGGCAATGCAGGTATTTGAAGTTACGAAAAAATTTCCTCCGGAAGAAAGGTTCTCCATGGTAGATCAAATTCGAAGGTCATCGCGTTCTGTATGTGCCAACTTGGCGGAAGGATGGCGGAAAAGGCGTTATTTGGCTGTCTTCAAAAATAAGATTACAGATTCAATGCAGGAAGCCTCTGAGACACAGTGCTGGCTGGAATTCTGCCTTGCCTGTCGCTACATCAAGCAAGATGTTTTCGATAAACTTGATAATGAATATGAGCAATTGATTGCAATGTTAAATTCCATGGAAATGAACGCTGAAAAATTTTGTTACTAACTTTCTAACCTTCTGATCTTCTAACTTTCTGCTTTGAGCGATGCTTAATTCCATGAAGGTCGGATGTCCTTGAGTCGTTGATTACTGAAGATATGTGAAATGTATGATATGAGATACTGTATTATTGTTTTTTTACTGACCCTGGTCTGCTTCCAGGGAGCCTGGGCCGGAGATGATATCAGCGGCTCGGCAAACCTTACTTATCTCTCAACCGAAACAAAGAGTGGTGAAGAAGAGACAAGCACCTGGGGCTTTACCCAGAACTATAATCTTCGAGTGAATAAGGAATTCACGCCCAAGGTCAACCTTACCGCTAACCTTGGTGTTAATGTAAACGAGACAAACAATACCAAAACAACGCAGTTGACCCCGGATATACGGCTCAATCTAAAGAATGAATATTTTGATGCTGACACAGGCTATCGGATTACTGAAAAAGGCCTCGACATCCTGACCATGGCGACAGATGAAGACCGATTTACAACCGAATCATGGAGCGCAAATCTCTCCACAAAGTCCGAGAAATACCCCAAAGTGCGACTCCGCTACAATGAAGACAAAAACTACGATCACCTCGCGGTACACGAAACAGACACCAAAACCACTAATTTTTCCGGAAGCATGGACTATACATATAAATTTTTGAATTTTAACTACGATTATAGAAACAATGTTTCAGACGATTATGTCGCTGGATCTATTACGGAGACAGATACCAATGAGGGAAGAGTCGATTTCAGAAAGTCGTTTTGGGGAAACAGGATCACAACTTCAGGAAACTATTCGATCACAAACAAAAAGACGGAAACCACAACAGGGGGGCAGGATGTCGAGGTTGTCGAAAAAAACACAGCAGATGATGGATTGTATGCTCCTGCTCCTGCTAATCCGCTTTTGGTCACCCTCACAACCGGTATCAATGACCTGAAGGACGGCAACAAAACCACAAGCACGGCCATAAACATTGGCGGCGTTGGCAACGAAGATCAGAACATTGGGCTGCACCTTACTTTTCTCCGTGAAATTGACAAAATATATCTTTATACGACCGGGCGCGGTATCAACTTCAATAAGAACCTCTTTGCATGGGATGTGTATTCAAGTACTGACAACATCACATGGACGCTGATAAAGGCTGGAGCCAGTTTCGACTATGTCATAGGCACAAATTATGAGTGGTTTGAGATCTCGTTTACCAAAACATCGGCCCGGTATTTTAAGGTGGTCAATACTACAAACGATACGAATAACCTGTATGTAACAGAGATCGAGGCATATAGCTCTACCACACAGGCCGCCTTTACCACAACCGAAACAGATCAGACTACACAAACCACCCAGACAAATCTTAGATATAAGCCTACGGATTGGCTCTCTTTTACGTATGATTTCACGCAGGACGAGCAGGAAAAGGATCAAACGGACGCCGATTCAACCAAAACCAGGCAATCAAACCATAATATATCCGGTCTCATCGGAAAAGAATTTAAAGTTCATAAGTATCTCAAAATCCGGCCGGAGTATCGCAGACGGCAGGAATATAAATATGATTCTGAGGCAGAAACAACGGATAATACAACCGATACGTATCGGTTGCACTTTCTTTCATCCCCTTTAAAAGCCCTTGACACCGATCTTTCGGTGAATCACACTGTATCAAAAGAAGACGGCGAAACCCAGTCAAAGGTCTCATCTGCTTTGCTTCAGATATCAGCAAAACTCCGTGAGGGGGCTGATCTGGATGTGGACACAAACATCACCCGTTCGGAAAATCCTGTCAGCCAATCTGAGACAACCACCAGGTATATTAACTCAAATCTGCGACTTGAACTCACCAGAATGTTGACAGCCGAGATTGAATATAATAACAACTGGACGGAAACAGAAAATCTGGACAGCAGCAGCGACGGCAGAACTCACGATGCTAAATGCACGCTTTACTGGCGGCCTTCCCATGGTTTTTACCTTAGAGGCTCTTATGGCGTTGACAGAGATCATACGTCAGGAGATGAAACCGCTCAGCAACAGTATAACATGAACTGGTTGATGACCGATAAGACGCAGATTAATATGGGATATACCTTAAGCAGGAATGATACTATCAGCTCAACTTATTCTTCCGACCTTTCATGGAACTTAAGCCGGATGTTCACACTCAGGTTCAATTATAATTGGAGTTGCCAGAAGGCGGATATTATTACGGAAACACAGACTTTTACCACAAATCTTTCAGCAAGATTTTAAAGCAGGGGATTAGGGATTAAATGGAGAACAGATGGAAAAAACAAGTTGCATCAAGCAAATAATACTATTACTTGCGGTATTGCCGCTATTTTACAATTGTGGCGGTCCCATGAGTTATATCCACCCTACAGCCGATCTTACATATATTAAAACAGTGGCCATTGTGCCTCTGAAAAACCTGACCAAGGAGAAGGACGCGGAAGGCAAGCTAATGAATGTCGTGGCTGTGGAGGTGCTAAGGAGGGGTGTATTTGATGTTGTTGAATTTGGAGAGGTAGCTAAGATCCTGAAGGAAGAAGGGGTTAAGGAAACAGAAGGCGTTATCAGCAAAAGTGTTGCCGAAAGGGCTGGAACGCGGCTTAACGTCCAGGCCTTTATTGTTGGAGCGGTTGAAGAATATGGTATGTCGCGGGCAGGGACCAGCTCTTATCCGGAAGTCTCCGCTTCTTTAAAGCTGATAGATGCAAAATCTTATAAGATACTCTGGGAGGCGACACACAGTGTAAAAGGAGCAACAATTCTGGATCGGCTCTTCGGCATCGGCAAAAAGAGCTCCAGCGACCTTTGCAGAGAGTTGGTTGAGGAGATGTTTGATACCTTGTTTGGTGGGAGATAGAGGTCCGGATTTTGTGAAAAAACACTTATTCATCGTAGCAGCTATTTTAGCCTTTTTGCTTCCAGGGTTGCCTGGTCGCATTTTTGGGGCAGAGAATGTGATAAAAATAGAGAAAGTGGCTGTGACACCTTTTGGCACATTTACCGTTGGAGATATTTCCATTGATGTGACGCGTCTTATATCGGATCGTCTCATAAAAAATGAATTCAATGTTATTTCTCAGAATATTCTGGAAAATTTCCTTATCAAAAGAAGAATCCGCGGAATAGAATTTTTAGACAGACCGACTATCAGAGAAATGGGCGCTGTTTTAAAGGCAGATGTCCTGATATTAGGGTCTGTTGATCTCATTGAAAATGATGAAAATCCACAGGTAGTCATGAATGCCAAGATGATCAATTGTTCTGATGCTTCTGTTGTCTGGGCTAACTCTATTTCACGCACCGGGGACGACTTTGTCACATTTCTCGGCCTGGGCAGGATAACTTCTTTAAAGAAGCTGGTAGAAATCACAGCGGAGGAACTATTAAGCAACTTGCCGTCTACCATTGATCCTGCCGGCGCATCCGTAACTCCGATTGAGATTAGCCATGCAGGTTTTTTTCCTGATGTGCTAAGAAGCGGCAATTCAACACGCGTCTCAATAGAGGTCAGAGAGATCACCGGAAAGCTGCTGGATATCAAGGCATTTGTTCTTGATAGTGAGATTAACCTTGAAACCGAGGACGGAAGGTGGTATACTGGAATTATTTCAGCTCCGGCCATTGATGGAGTCTATCCGCTGAAGATTTATATATCGGACCAGCAAAACAAGCTTTTTATTATAGACTCCGCGGCCACTCTGACTGTTCACAACAGACCACCCGAAATCGCTCTTTCGTTTCCGCAAAGGCTTGTATCTCCCAATAATGACGGCATCAATGACTATATTCAATTTTTTCCTGAACTCCTGAACCCAATCATATTAGAAAGCTGGGAGGTTAAGATTATAGATGAAGCCGGCAACGTAGTGAGATCGGAAGGCGGCTTCGGCGCTCTGCCCGCGGGTTTTGTCTGGCGGGGTGAGAATAATCAATACAAGACTGTTAAAGATGGAACATATTTCTGTCAATTATTTGTGGAAGATAAGGCGGGCAACAGGACGTTCACGGCAAAGGAGAATATCGTGGTTGACAGAACTTCGCCCGAGGTTGCCGTTTTTCTTACAGAGGAAAATGAAGAAAGCCTTACCCTGTCGCTGGAAATCAAAGATATAAGCGAAATAGCTGATTGGGGAGTCATTGTTTACGACAGGACAGGCTCTGAAGAAGGAAGGTTTGAGGGCAAAGGGGATATCCCGGCAACCATGGTCTTCCCGGTTAAAACAAAACAAAACAAAGGCCTGAACCTCGAAGGAGAGGGGCAACTTGCGTATTCGCTTGAAGTAAGAGACATAGCCGGAAACAGATTGCAACTTGTAAAACAACCCTTAAAGATGCTTAAGCCTGAAGCAACCGAGGTTGAGCCTGAGAAAAAAACAGATGAATGGGTTGAGGATTTTTGATTGGATGAGCCAGACAAGAAAATTCATTTTTCTGCTTCTTATCCTGGGATTCATCTCGGGTTGTTCTTTATCTGCCACCCCGCACGCCTATGTCAGAAAAAACCATGATCAGTCGGTGGTCAAAAAAGTTGCGGTTTTGTCTTTTTACAACAATACAAAAAGCGCCGAAGCAAACAAAATTGTAAGAGGGGCTTTTGTCGCAAACCTGGTTGGAATGAGAAAGTTTAAGGTGGAATTTCCTGGTAACATCAAGAGCTTTCTTATCGGCGAGCGAATTGTTGTGAGAACCGGCGTTGATCTTAATACTATTAATCTTATGGGAAGAAGATTGGGAGTGGATGCCGTTATCATAGGCCGGATAGAAGAATTTGTGGGGATAAACGGAAAGAAAAGGGATGTTGTTCCCGTGGTTTCCATCAGCGCGAGGATGGTGGACGCCCGAACAGGGGAAATTTTGTGGATGGCTCAACACAGAAGAACAGGCGATGACTACCTAAAGGTTATTGATTTCGGCAAGGTCAGGTCGGTGGGCGAGTTGACCAGGAAAGTGGTTGGCGAGATGATTGAAACAATGCCGTAGGGGAAGGAACTTCAAACTTCTTATGATGAAAAAATTATCAGTATTTGCTTTGATGGCGCTTTTTGGGCTTGCAGTCGCAGGTGTAGATATCCTGCATTGCGGTTCTCCTGACACACGCGTACTTGCGGAAGTAAATGGCGAATTTATTGATGAAGACGCTCTTTATGAGAGGCTTAAGGATATTCACAGGTATAAGCCGCAAATCCGGCCTGAAGAGGGCGCCGGCAGTATCAAAATCACGGATATTGTTGAAGATATTATCGATGAGCGACTCATGATCCAGGAGGCTTACAGGGTAGAACTCGACAGGTCTGTTGATTTTACAAAAAAGATTGAATCCTTCGTGACCACACAATCAATCCTCAGATTAAGAAAAGAAGAGATTCTTGATAAAACCAACATCAGCGAACAAGATATTTTAGAGTATTTTAAAGAGCGTTATGAGAAAGATGGGCCAGCCCCTGAAGGGATGTTTAAAAAGGTAGAGCCGCGAATCAGAAAAAACCTCGGAAAGGAAAAAGAGAAAGAGCTGTCTGATAATTTTATTTCCGAGCTGAGAAAACAGGCGGATATATGGATTGACAGTGAGCTGATTAACCTGCTTGACTTGGAAAAGAATTATACAGGGGAAAAGTCGGTGGTGGCAAGCGTAAATGATGATACGATTCCCACTGATGATTTTCTCCATGATTTGAAACAGGCGACTCAAAAACAGACCATGCAGGCCATGAAGCAGCCCTTGTTAAAAAACAGTGACCATCCGGAAAAAACGCAAAATGAGTTAAAAGAAAAGATTGTGGATAACCTGATAGCATTCAAATTAATCGACCAGGAAGCTTTAAGGCGAAATTATGTCAATGAGCCCGCATTTATGGATATGGTTAAAAATCGTAAAGAGCGGCTCCTTATCAATGAATTTAAGGCAAAGCTAATCTATCCCCTGATAATTCCAACGGAAAATGAGTTGACACAATATTATGAAAAGCATATAGATGACTATAAAAAAGGGTATGAGGTCTGGTTCGGGGAGATGATCTTTAATGCCAGTAAAGACGCTGAGAAAGCTTTGAAAGAATTAAAGCAGGGAGCGGGCTTTGAGTTTTTGGCGGCACGGGTGTCGGAAAGATGGATTCCAAGGCAAAGAGCTGTATGGGTTAATGCCGATTCCTTTTCTCCCGCAATCAGTAAGGAGTTAAACCGGCTGAAACCGGGTGAGATCAGCAATGTAATCGCCGACGACAGACAATACAGGATCATTAAATTAAAGGGCAAAAGAGGTGGAAAGCCCATAGAGTTCTTCAGGGTCGTCGATAAGTTAAAAAAAGCAACAGGGCAAAAAAAATTCAACGAAATCATATCTGAATATTTAACAAAGTTGCGTAAAGAGTCCGGAATAAAGATTAACAAAAAAGCTCTGAAACAGATAGAAGAAAAATACCGGGTAACTACTCCATGAAATTCATAAAACCGGCCACTTTATTGCTGCTATTGATCGCAATTATCATCGTTGGAACTGTTTCTTGCGAGAAAAGGGTGTCCAGGCAGCTTGTGAGGAAAAAATGCGTTGAGTGCCATCAAAAAAAGGCTGATGAGTTTAAGAAGGCAGGGGTTGTCCATAAGCCTGTAAAAAACAATGAGTGCGAATCGTGCCACAGACCCCACGGCGTAATCGGGGGCGTTTACCTGAAGGTGAGCGAAAAGAAGCTTTGTTACACCTGCCATAAAGAAAAGAAAAGCATGCTTGACAAAAAGCATGCTCATCCCCCGGCAAGAGAAGAAGAGTGTATAAGCTGTCACAATCCACATTCGTCCGAAAACAAAAACCTCTTAAAAGGCGCGGGAAACAATCTTTGTTTTATCTGCCATAAAAAAGATACCTATAACAGAAAAATGCAGCATGCGCCCTTATCCGAAAAAGGGTGTTTGACCTGTCATAATGCTCATGGTTCTGATTATGAAAAATCACTTTTTGCTTCAACTGCCGATGTTTGCGGTAAATGTCATAATTTTAAAAACCCTGCATTTATCAAAAGTCATTCCGGCTATAAATTAGAGGGAGATTCCTGTGTTTCCTGTCATACGCCGCATTCTTCTTCAAACACAAAACTGTTTCGAGAATTCACTCACGCGCCGCTTGATCAGAATCAGTGCAGTTCCTGTCATAACCAGCCTGAATCAGAGCGCCCTTTAGACATCAAAAAAAGCGGGGCTGATCTATGTTACGGGTGCCATACAAAAAATGAGGCGGATTTTAAGAAAACCAATACCCATTCACCGGTTCAAGATGGGAATTGCCTGTCATGCCACAGCCCCCACACCACGGACAATAAACATATAACGCTTCTGCCTGATGGAAAGCTTTGCTATTCGTGCCATAAAGAAAGAGAAGAGTTGATTAAGAAACAGCATGTTCATAATCCGGTAAAAGAGAACAATTGTACATCGTGCCATAATCCACATGCATCAAACAATGATTATGTATTAAAAGAAGTGGGCAAAAAGCTTTGCTACCAGTGTCACAAGACAGATGATTTTACGCGGTCGAATGTTCACAATCCTGTTAAAAAGGGAGATTGCGTTGTTTGTCACGACCCCCATGCATCGGATTACAAGTTTGAGCTCAAACGCGCTGAGGTTGAGCAGTGTTACATGTGCCATCAAAAAGAGAAGATGCTCTTTGATAGAGTTAATGTTCATACTCCGATCAGGATCGGACAATGTGTGGTCTGCCACAACCCACACTCAGAAAGCAGAGAAAAGCTTTTGATTCAGAAAAAAGACAGACTCTGCTTTAATTGCCACAAGGGGATGCTCGATGATGTTGAGGGGGGAAGTGTCCATGAATCCTTTGCAAAGGGCCGGTGTCTTACATGCCACGACGAACATGCCGGTGACAACGATTTCCAGTTGATTAAAACAGGGGCGGATAATTGTTATGGGTGTCACGGAAACATTCAGGATCTTTCCCAAAAAAGCAAATATACCCACATGCCGATCAAAGAGGGAGAATGCACATCCTGTCATAATCCACATGGAAGCAAAATAAAAGGGCGATTAAACAGGCCCGCAGAGAGCCTCTGCCTGTCATGCCACCAGGACATGCAGATTAATATTGAAAAAGACAAATTTCAGCACACGCCGGCAAAGGATGGGATGTGTCTAAAGTGCCATGTGCCGCACTATGCAAACATTGAAAGCCTGCTTGCAGGCAAAGGGGCGAGCCTTTGCAATGGTTGTCACAACATTAATGATTCGGCCATGGTAGATGCACACTCCGGAATCGCCATTAATAAAACAGATTGCACAAGCTGCCATGAAGCACACAGTGCGGAAAACAAGGGCCTGATGCACAAGGCTTTACACCCGCCGTTTAAGGAGGGGAACTGCAAGAAATGTCATTAATTAAAGTGCCTAAAGTGAGCTAAAGTGCCTAAAATGCCTAAAGTTAAAAATCACACAGCTTTATTTTATTTAATATTTTTTATGGTATTCCTGTTGCCTGAGATAGCGGTTCATGCGGCTGATGCAAAAGGCACGGAGGTTGGCTTTAAAAAATGTATGGAATGTCATCCCGGAGTTCAAAAGGAGATGGATCAAAAGGGGCGGCACGAGCCTTTTAAAAAATATCAATGCTCAAGCTGCCACAATCCCCATGCTTCAAATTACGAACATCTGGCAAAAGATGAGATCAGCGCGCTGTGCAAAACCTGCCATAAAGGCAAAAAAGGGAGTTTCGGCAAAAAATACAGCCATTCCCCTTTTGAGGAAGGAGCGTGCCTGAAATGTCACAGCCCTCATTCATCAAAAAATCCAAAATTATTGAGAGCAAGAGGGGAAAAACTCTGTTTTAGCTGCCATGCCGGCAAAGAGATGTTTTCGAAAAAGAACAGGCATGATCCTGTAAAAAAGGGTAATTGTTTAAGTTGCCACAGCCACCATACATCCGATTACGAAGAGCTGGTCGAAAAGAGCCCTGAACAGATATGCGTGACATGCCATACAGTCAAGAATAAAAAGACGGAAAAATCTCACCTCTATTATCCTGTGCAGGGGGCTGATTGTATTTCCTGCCATAATCCCCACGGTTCTAATCGCACGAAGCTGATCAAGGAGAATTCACACAAGCCGTTTGCCGGTAAGAAATGCACTCAATGCCATAATCCAGCCGAATCAACAGATCCACTGGGCATGAAAACCAAGGGGGTGTCGGTCTGCATTACATGCCATCCATCGGTTAATGAGGATTTTAAAAAGGTCAACGCTCATGTCGGAGAAGGGGTTTTTTGCACAGACTGCCACAGCCCGCATGCTTCGGATGAAGCTCGTTTAAAAAAGGCAAAAGAGAAAAAAATATGCACTACCTGTCATCAGGATACAAAAGATCGTTTAAAAGACAAAAATAACAAACACAAACACCCCTTGGTTATAGAAGGAAAATGCACAGACTGCCATCGTCCCCACGGGTCCGACTTTGAGCTGTTATACAGCACCGATGAAATTTCCGCGTGTGTTAATTGCCACAAAAGGCATGCCACGTTCACCCATCCTGTAGGGGAAAATACCATTGACCCGAGGACCAAGGGGAAGATTATATGTAGCACCTGTCATAACCTGATGGGGAGCCCTTATGATTTTGCTTTGAGATTTGATCGAAAAAAGCAGTTGTGTATTCAATGCCATAAGGGGTATTGATGGAGCAGAGAGCGGAAGAGTGAGAAGGTTAGAAGGTGAGAAGATTAGAATGAACGTCGAACATCGAACGTCCAACATCCAACATCGAATGCTGAATGAAAAAAAGAAACAGAAGCCAGATGTCGGAGGTTAATTCCTCTAAATCCCCTCTAACAAGAGGGGTGGACGCGGGAAGCGGACAGGGTGTGTAAAAACAAGCGCTTTTTCTGTGATCTTCGTGTGCTTTGTGGTGAAAATGGCCGAAATTATGACCAAATCCTTTCGTGTTTTCTTGATTAAATTTTCCGGAGTAATTATGCGTAGAAAGATAAAACCCGTCATTTTGTTATTATTTTTCCTGATCATACCCGCGACCGCACTTTGTGCGTCAAAAGGACAGGTTAAACACCTGACATCAATCACCGGAAATAGTGAAATAGGCCGTTTTGGTCTGCTTGGCGGTATTTTTTTTGACGAAAACAGGAACAGGTTATATTTCACGGACACAACAAATGGCAGGATTCTTGCATTTGTTTTTAATGATGAGTTTAAATATATCTCAAAATTTACCGGTGGAGGCGCGCTGACTTCGCCAACAAGCATAGTCAAAGACAGCAAGGGCAACTTTTTTGTGGCCGAGCCTGGAAAGGGGAATGTCCTGGCGATTGATATTGAGCGAAAATCTATCAAAACGATCGATTTTTCCGCTGTTTCCGGGGCTAACCCTATTTATCCTGGAAACATGGCCATTGATTCAGAAGATCGCCTCTATATTGCGGACAAAGCCAACCAGAGGATTCTTCTGTTTGATTCAAATTTACAATTCAAAAAGCAGATATTGGTCAAGGGAAGCCGGGGTCTTAAAGATGTGAAGGTAGACGAAACAGGCCGTATTTATGTGCTGAGCACCATTGATGGTTCAATTTGCGTTTATAACAGCGAGGGCAATCTTCTTTTAAGGTTTGGAAGCAGAGGCTCTGGCAAAGGTGAATTCGATTTTCCGACAAGCCTTGCTGTTGATCAAAAAGGGCTGATCTATGTAGCGGATCAACACAAAAACCAGGTTCTTGTATTCAACGACAAAGGCCGGTTTTTATATGCTTTTTCACAGTCCGGCTGGAGAGAGGGACGACTTTACCGGCCTTCTTTTATATGTGTAAACAGTTCAGGCCGGATATTTGTTGTTGACCGGGCAAATACACGCATCAGTGTGTTTGAATAACAGTTCACGGTTCACAGTTACATAGTTCATTGAAAAAAACCATGAACCGTGACCGTGAACCGACAACCGTGAACCATTGCCCCGCCATAGAAAGGGAGAGCCATTTTGAAAAGGTTGTCTTTCAGCATAATATTGATCCTTTTGATCATAGCCTCATCAGACGCTCCTCAGGCCAAGGTATCGGGAGAATGCTCAAACTGCCATACCATGCACAACAGCCAGGCCGGGGCTTCGATGGCGACATATGGAGGATTTGGTGATGCTCCTTTCTCGAGCCTGGTACGCGGCAACTGTCTTGGCTGTCATGGTCAGGACCCTAGTGGTTCGGAATACGTTACCTTGGGACAAAAAATCCCCCAAGTTTATCACACCACCGGCGAAACAGACCTGGCAGCCGGCAATTTTAAACATATTATAACCGACGATGCATATGGTCATAATGTAGACCTCTTAACAGGTTATGCTGAAGATATCTTAACTGAGCCCCCAGGTGATGAAAATGATACCGGAATTACAACAGACTTAACCTGTGCCGGGACAAAAGGCTGTCACGGCGACCGCGCTACACTCGGCAATTTCGATAGTATTAAAGGCGCCCATCATGCCGGGGTGAGCGGACTTTGTAATATTGCTGATACCGTAGCCAACAGCTATCGGTTTTTACTGGGTGTAAAAGGCCACGAAAATATGGATGCCACCTATCCGTGGCAAAACAGAACAGCCATCATCCACAATGAATATTATGGAGTTTCCAGCAGAGGTAGTGAAGGTGGTATATCAAGTCCTGGATCAAATTCTATCAGCGGGCTTTGTGCTGAATGTCACGGTAACTTCCATGGGCCGGGCACAGATGATATAACCATCGGCTCTGCTTCACCATGGCTCAGGCACCCAACAGATATTGTTTTAACAAGTGACGGTGAATACGCATCGTACACAACTTACTCCACAACGGCTCCGGTTGCCAGATCAACGGTCTATGCCACGATAAACACATCTACCACAAACGACGTTGTAGCCCCGGGAACAGATATTATAATGTGTCTTTCGTGCCACGGGGCTCATGCAACCGGCAACTACAAACTCATGCGGTGGGATAACAAGGCCAATATGAGCGGGTGTGTTGTCTGCCATACGTCGAAGAGCTGAGAGCGGAAAGCAAAGGGCGGAGCTGAGTTCTTAATATGGTGAATAAGATGAAGACAATATTTGCATGGCTGATAAGCCTCATGTTTTTGGGAAGTGGGTTTGCCTATGCAGGGACTTATCTTGATTCCGCCCATGGCGACAGCGTCAGCGGTGTGGACCGATCCGCCGTTACAGGTGTTACCGCGCACCCGGATGTAACAAATGAATATGTCATAGGCCATTGCGGCCACTGTCACGATATGCATGCATCTATTGGAGGTGTTGAGCCGGCACCTACAGGGGACACTCAAAATATCTATGCTCTTTTCAAAGAGAACTATGGCGGCGTCGACAGAAATCAACTCTGCTATGCCTGCCACAACAACTTAGCAGTCGGCACACCGGGAAATGGGCGATATGGGATTTATCAGGGGTACATTAAATATGAAGCCTCGAGTCACGATGACAGTGCCAATTTTTCCTGGCCTGATGGAAATCCTCCCGGACCACAGTCCCCGGATGCCGGTAACTGCCTCAACTGCCATAACCCCCATGGATATGACGATGGAAGCCTGATCCCCAGCCAGCTTTTTAAACGCGAGGAGGATCTCTGTGAGGCCTGCCATGACGGTAGTCCGGCATTAGCAACCAAAGATATTCAGGCCCAGATCAACAAAGCCTCTGCTCATCCCACAGATGATTATTCCGGAAGACACAGTGAAAGCGAGGACATGACACCTGCCAATTTTGCCTATGATGCTGTTACTGACAAGCGCCATGCCGAGTGCGTTGATTGTCATAATCCCCATGTAGCAAAAACAGGCACACACGCTATAGGAACCAATGCAGTTTCTAATGTGTTGCTTGGTGTCAGCGGCGTGTCGGTTACCAATAGCACTGCCTGGATTGCACCTTCGTATAGTACCATAGATAATGAAACGGGAATCACCAAAGAATACGAGCTCTGTTTCAAATGCCACTCCACTTGGACAACACAGCCTACCGGGCAAACAAATATCGCCCTTCAGTTCAATTACAAGAACGCATCATACCATCCGGTGGAAGCCGACTTGACAGGTGACGGTTCAACCGCACTAACCGATGCTCAGATGGGCACTGATTGGAAAAATGAGGGTCTCCAGACCATGTATTGCTCAGACTGCCACGGAGACGATGCTTCTTTGCCGCCGGCAGGCCCCCACGGCTCAGCCAGCCCCACGATTTTGAAAGGCCGCTGGCCGAAAAATTCGTCTGGCGTCCTGTGGACCCTCGGCGATGCACAACAGGGGTACAACAATTTTAGTACGGATTGCCTCTGCACAAAATGTCATCCTGTATATGATACTGGCTGGAAAAACAATGCTCACTCTGGTAATGGTAATCACAACACTACTTATACATGTGTTCAGTGCCACGTGGGCCTGCCTCACGGTTCTGCGCACCAGCGGCTTATCGCTTATGTGGCCGATCCTCCTCCATATGATTATAATGACGATTCCGCAACGTTAACACAATTTATCAGGGCAGCAACACCTACCGGTTATGGGAACAGTAACAGTAATTGTTATTCTGCTGTTAGTCCATGCAGCGGCAGTGGAGGGAGACACTAACTAACAAAGAAAAAGGGAGCAAGCCTTGATGGTGTCCGTTGTTAACTGAAATTATGCATAGAGATTGGTTACAAATTGCAGGGGCCGTACTGGTTGTTCTGGGAGTGGGTGTATGGGGGCTTTATGCGGTGGGGCGTTACTGGATGGGCTGGGATGTGACGGACCGGCTGTTTATACCTTATCATCTTGCATGTGTCATACCGGGCATGCTACTCCGGCAACATCGGTCCCTTTGCGGTCTTGTAAAAAAATGGCGGCAGCGTGGAAACAATCAAACTCTTAGATAAAGACACCTCTCATGCAAAAAGTCAAAAGGTTCCTGCTTTCCCGCAAGACCGTAATTTACTTAATCTGTGCGGTTGGCATCTCCTGCCTGGCCGGTTCCACTATACCTCAAATTACCACAAAAAGTCCGCAGTTCTTTGAGCAATGGGAGGCCGGGAGCCCCAGTCTTTATTATGTGATCGATCTCTTGCAGCTCAACCAGGTATATACTTCCACTTGGTTTTTGATTCTAATAGCCCTCGTTGCTCTCAGCCTCGCTTATTCCGTTTACTATCAATCAAAGACTCTGATAAAATTAAAAGAAACTGCTCAAAGGGAAATCACGGAACGATCTTTTAAAGATTTCCTTGTGATCAGGGGCCAGGGATCGGGGATCAGGGGCCAGGGATCGGGGATCAGGGGGCAGGGGTCAGGGATTAGGGGGCAGGGGTCAGGGATTAGGGGGCAGGGGTCAGGGATTAGGGGGCAGGGGTCAGGGATTAGGGGTCAGGGGTCAGAGGTCAGAGTTGAGGAACTGGCACGTAAAATAAAGAGGGTTTTTAAGGTTAGGGGATACCGGCTGTATCCGGCGATAGAAAAAAGCAGATACTTTCTCTTCGGCAAAAACAGGGCTGGAAGGTGGGGGGGTGTTATTTTTCATTTGGGCCTTCTCCTTTGCATTCTGGCCGCCCTTTACGGTCTGGCTTTTCAAAAAAGGGGCTTTGTTCAACTTAAGCAGGCTGATACCTTTCAAGGTAAGAATGAAGATTGGCAGGCAAAGAGCCTTGGTGTTTTTGCCGGGAATTTTGATCCGGGCTTTAAGGTGTATCTTAATAAATTTACCCCAAGCTATTGGGAGAATGACCAGATCAAGAATCTGGAGAGCAGTCTGACGATTATTGACTCAAAAGGTGAGGCCAGGGAGTTCTTGCTTTCTCCGGCAGGTCCTATCCGTTTTAAGGGGACCAAGGTCTATCAGGCCATGGATTATGGATATGCCATAGGGTTTATTCTGAAAAAGGAAGGAAGAGAGGATATTTTAACCGATTTTTTACTCGATGTTTCGCGCAAAAAAGATAAACCCCTTGAAGGAAAGATGGATTTTCCTACCACTGACTATATCCTAAATATGAAATTTTACCCCAATCTCATTGAGCCTTCCTTTTATGCGACCTTTCCTGGTGTTGACTTAACCGTTATGGAGAAAGGAGAACAACGGTTTAAGGGAAGGGTTTTGTTCAGCCAGAGGGCCGGACTTAACAATAAAGACAGTCTGAGTTTTATCCGGATTTGCTACTGGACAGGGCTGACCTTTGTGAAGAACTGCGGTATGCCCCTTGTTTACTGTGGTTTTGCCCTAAGTACATTAGGGGCCTTTTTGATATTTATGCTTCCCTATAAACAGGTTTATTTGAAGGTGACAGAAGATGGGAATAATATACAAGTCTCTATGGGCGGACGTTCCAATAGATATAATGCTCTTTTTTCTGAAGAATTCAAGGAACTGGGAGAAAACCTCGAAAAGGAATTAGGAAAACATGGAAACGATTCAGTTACTTAAATATGAGGTAATCTTCCACTGGATTGCCCTCTTTTTTTATCTCTTTTCAACGATATTCTTTGTAAGGCATGTGGTCTTTAAAAACGAAAAGAGCCTCAATGTCGGGCTGTGGCTCGCGTTGATCGGCCTGATTCCGCACACCATTGCTCTGGGAATAAGATGGTATGCAGTAGGCCACGGGCCGTATTTACAACAGATGGAGTCATTTTCTTCCACGGTCTGGGTGAGTATGGTTATATTTCTGGTTTGTGTTTATAAAGTCCCAAGGCTGAAAAGCCTCGGGTTTGTGATACTTCCCTGCTGTCTTGCAATGATGATCCTGGGAATTATCTCCAACCCCTGGGTATCGGACCAACTGGCGCAGACCCTTGATCATGGTCGTTTGGAGAAGGGAATCTATGCAAGATCCGGGGTTGCAAAGGTGCCGCCCACCTTTTGCGGTATATGGTTTGTAATTCACATAACTTTTACAATTGTTGCCGTGGGAGCTATTCTAATCTCTCTTAGCACAGCTATATTTTATCTGTTGAAAAAAAAGAAAGGTGAAAACGAATTTTACAATAAGCTGCCGTCTCTGGAGGCGCTTGACGCCTATAGCTACAAGTACGCCGGTTTTGGGTTTATCTCCTGGACTATCATGGTTGTTTCAGGGTCGCTCTGGGCTGAACAAAGCTGGGGCAGATACTGGGGATGGGACCCTATTGAGACGTGGTCTTTAATTACTTTGCTCCTGTTTGGGATCTATTTGCACTTGAGGCGGTTCTTTAAATGGCAGGGAGAAAAAGCTGCCTGGTTCATCGTGGTTTGCATCGCGTTTGCCATTGCAACCCTCTTTATCATCCCCTTTGTGATGACCACAGTCCATTCACAGTATTTCTTGTAAACGGAAATCATTTTATGAAAGCCTGGCTTATTATCATAAATAACTTTGTTCATGATCTATTTACAGGACTGTGGATAAGTACTATCCTGGTCATCTATTTGCTGGGCAGGAAGGCAGGATTTGCGCAAGGGACATCTTTGGCGACCTTACTTCAAGATGTCATAAATGTGTTTTTCTGGCTGGGACTCTTTTCCATATTAATCATTATTATTACCGGAATTTTTCGATTTTTTGAATACAGGTCTAAAAATAGTGGCGTTTTAGAACCGTTGAAAAAGAAAATATTAATCATAAAACACATTTTGTTGGGGGCAATTTTTCTGGGAGGTACTTATTTAGCGTATGGCTGTGCTTTCTAAAGATCATATTTTAGACAGGTTAACCCTCCTATATTTATCATTATGAAACAACACGACCAGGATATCCTTGAATTCGTTCTTCGAGGTCTTGACCATTTGGACGAGAAACGGTTTAACGAACTGGCTCTCAAGGAATTTGAGCGCCAATATAATGTAAGCGCGCCATATAAAGAATTTTGCAAAAGTCTAAATGTGGTTCCCGAGACTATCGCGCACTGGGAAGAAATCCCTGCTGTCTCTTCATTTGCTTTTAAGAAAGCTGTCATTGACTCACTTCCTGCTGAAAAGGCTGAACAGATCTATTTAAGCAGCGGTATCGTTCAGCTTGAAAAAAGAAAGGAAAAAACGTATCGGGATAAATGGGCTGTTGCTATGATCCGTACCGGCAATACCCTTTTGACCAAGGCTTACTTATTCCCTGACGTAGAGAAGATGAAAATCCTTTTTATGGTACCATCCCCCAAGATGGCACCATTGATGGAGATGGCTATTGGGATGGAACATGTGAGGATGGAATTTGGAACTTCTGACAGCCGATTTCTTATATCCTTTTTTGGGCTTGACATAAAGACATTATTAAAATCCTTGAAGCAGGCCGAAAAAACCGGGGAGCCTTTGGCTTTAATTGGCGCCACTTTTGGACTTGTCCTCTTTCTTGATGCCTGCGAAAAAGAGGGTATAAGGTTCAGCCTCCCAGAAGGTAGCAGGATTTGTGATACCGGCGGCTATATGGGTCGATATACGGGGTGCTCAAAAGAAGAATACTTTAAAAAATGTGTACAGGTGTTAGGAATAGAGGAAGACTGCTGCATAAATGTTCTCTGGATATGCGAAAACAGCACCGTTTATTTTGATAATGTCTTGAAGAATTCCTTTTCAAGTGTAAAGAAAGAAAGATACAAAGAGATGCCTCCATGGACCAGAACTATCGTCGTGGATACCCGGGAATTTAAGAGATTGCCAAAAGGCGAAATCGGTCTGCTGCGGCATTATGATCTCACCAATCGGTTGGCGGGCTTTGCCGTTCAGACAGATAATCTTGGCTTTGAGACAGAAGATGGTTTTGAGGTTATCGGCAAATGGAATAAAAAAATAGGTAAGATAGACATTGATCATTCGGTATGGCATCCCGGCGGCAAGCTGGCCACAAAAATGATAAATTATGTTATGCGCAGGAAGTTGTCTAAAGTCGGACAGATTCATTCTCGTCTGAAATAATGTAAGGCTTTACCAAAGGTTTTAATCTCATGGATTATTCTCTGGAATCAGATTTTGTAAAACAACTTGATCAAGATATTTTAGAATTCATCCATCGAGGTCTTGAGGGCGGGAATGAAGAACGATTTGTTGAATTGGCCATGCAGGAGTTTAAGCTTCAATATCATACTATTGAGCCATATAGAGAATATTGCAAAAATAAGGGTGTATCCCCCGATACGGTAACCGATTGGGATCAAATTCCTGCTGTCCCATCCCTGGCCTTTAAGAAATTCGCGCTGGCGTCTTTTCCGGTTGAAAAAGCAGAGCATGCCTATTTTACCAGCGGAACAAGCAACCCTGCCATTAAGGGGAAGATTTTCAGGGACGCAGGCGCTGTCCGGCTGATAAAAGAGGCGAATGGCCTTCTGACGCGTTCCTACCTGTTTCCGGATGTAGAGAGGATGAAGATTCTGTTCATGGTGCCTTCTCCGAAAATGGTACCCAAAATGGGTATGGCTATCGGTCTGGAAGAGGTTCGAAAAAGGTTTGGCACCCCGGAAAGCCGCTATCTGATCTCCCCCCTCGGTCTGAATCTCAAAGCGCTTCTTTCCGGGCTCAAAGAGTCTGAGTTAAGAGGTGAGCCGATTGCCCTGATCGGCGCAACGTCCGGGTTTATATATTTTCTTAAGGCATGCGAAAAAGATGGAGTATCATTCAAGCTTCCCGAAGGCAGTCGCATTTGCGATGGGGGCGGGTACCTGGGACAGTTTGGTGAATGCACCAGAGAAGAATACTTCTCAAGGTGCGAAAAATTGCTCGGGATAAAGGAAATTTTTTGTGTTAACGTACTTGGCATGGGGGAAACCAGCACAAACTATTTTGATAATGTGCTCAGAAATTTTATTGCCTGCAAAGAAGTCCCCAGATGCAAAGAGGTGCCTCTATGGACAAGGACCATCGTAGTTGACACCAGGGACTTTAAGAGAGTTCCTGTGGGAGAGATCGGCCTTTTGAGGCATTATGACCTGGCCAACCGTGCCCAGGTCTTTGCGGTTCAGACCGACAACCTTGGCGTTGAGACCGAACACGGTTTTGAGATCATAGGCAGATGGAACAAGGAGTTAGGCGCGATAGGGATCGATTACTCGGCAACAGGGCACCCTGGCGGGAAAATAGTGACCCAGCTGACTAATTTTCTGATGCGCCGCAGTTTGTCCGGCATCGGGAAGATTTATTCACGTTTAACACCTAACAGGGTTCGCAATGACTAGAATTGACCCAAAACGAGGGTTGTGCAAAGCTCTCAATTTGCAATAAGGTTAAGAAAAATGAAGGATAAACTGGACATTAGCGATGAGATGATTGGTTCAACAGACGGAAAGACCTGTTGCAGGGTATTCGCAGATCCGTTTATCCGGAAGACAAAAAAGGTCAAAATACACCCTGTCGACAAAAAACCACATGCCGATGATAACGCGGCGAAAAAGAAAGATAAAAGGAACGTATGTCCTTGAAAGTACTATTAATAACACCACCTTATCACTGCGGCGTGCTGGAGTCTGCAGGCTCTTGGCTCCCCACGGCTTTTGTTTACCTGGCCGGAAGTTTGAGACAGGCAGGATACGACGTAGAAATCTACGATGCCATGTCAAAATTTCATACTTATGAAGACATAAGGGCTCATTTAACAGAAGTGCAGCCGGACGTAATCGCTACCGGTGCTATCACAGCTACTATCTATGATTGTCTTGACGTATTAAAACTGGCAAAGGAGCTTAATCCGGAAGCATTGACTATCCTGGGAAATGTCCACCCTACATTTTGCTGGGAGGAAATCTTAGAAGAGCATCACGATATTGTTGATTATATTGTTCGGCGTGAGGGAGAGCAAACCCTGGTGGCCCTGCTTGACGGAGTCACAAAGGGTGACGATCCTGCTGGAATTCAAGGGATTGCCTTTTGGGGTAATGGAAAGGCCGTGGTTACACCTGACCGGCCCTTTATAGAGGATCTGGACTCCTTGCCTGCAGCATGGGACTTGATTCAGTGGGACGAGTACACATATCATACCAAGCCGGGTTCCACCCTGGCGGTTGTAAGTTCATCCCGAGGCTGCATGCAAAATTGCAGTTTTTGCTCCCAGCGTCTCTTCTGGAAGCAAAGTTGGCGCCCCCGCAGCCCCGAGAACTTTGTGGCAGAATTAGAATACCTGAACCGTGAGTTTGGGGTGGATGTGGCCATGATCAGCGATGAGACGCCGACTGTTGACCGCCAACGTTGGGAACGTATTCTCGATCTGCTTATTGAGAAAAAACTCGGCCTCGATTTGCTGATGGAAACACGCGTGAATGACATCCTTCGTGATAAGGATATCCTGGGCAAATACCGCAAGGCAGGGATTGTTCACATCTATGTCGGGGTGGAGGCAACCTCTCAAAAAACTCTGGACCAGTTTAAGAAGGGAACCAGAGTGGAAGAATCAAAAAAGGCGATTGAGTTAATCAACGCTATGGACATAGTATCCGAGACCTCTTTTGTCATAGGGATGCCTGACGATACCGTGGAATCGATTGCCAAAACAGTGGAACTTGCCAAATACTACGATCCTGACATGGCCTTTTTCCTGCCTATTTCGCCCTGGCCTTATGCCGATCTTTATTCAACGCTCAAACCGCACATCGAGGTGTTTGATTACTCAAAGTACAACCTGGTGGAACCGGTGGTCAAACCGATCAACATGACACTTCATGAATTAAGGCAGGCCATAGGTCGGTCATCAATGGACTTTTTCACGGACAAACTTTCAAGACTTGATAAAATGAGTCCGTACAAGCGTAAGTTCATGATTGCCGTCATCGACATTATCGCCAACAATTCTTATCTTGCCGAAATGATGAGTTCTTTGGGTGAAAATGCCGATGGTATGCCGCTTGATATCAAAAAATATCTTACTGGCCTTAGGTAAAGAAGCATGGCGGCAAGTTATGTCTTTTTGCTGAAAACTATCCTATCCCCGATTTGTTCTCGTCCTCTTCCTCCTATAGGGCGTAGGTCCTCGAAGCTGATTGACTTCTTTCGCCAATAGAGCCCTATAAGGCAAATCGGCATCTGTATCTAATAAATAAGCATTTGTCCGACATCCTGTCATACCCATGCCCGCACATACGCCTATGTCTCTTGAATAGCTGTCTATAGCTGCACTTATGCCCAGGTCATTAGAATACGTGTTGCATTTGTCGCTTCCTGTGTCTGCATAAGCTCCTGTAGCTATTAATAGTATCAATACTACAGATAAAGCCCAAAGTATCTTTTTCATTTTTTCCTCCTAATTAATATTGATGCTTAAGTAGTCAAATCGTTAATTTATCCATTAATCATAAATCAAATATCAACTACTTATAACAAAATATAAAATCGCAATGTTTATACCATATTGGACATGGTGTAATTATATACTATAATTAATTATAATAATGCAAACAAATAATTTGATGTAAACAACATTATAATATTTGTATTTTTATTAAGCCCCATGAAACGAGCGAGCAGTGGGACGCTGGTCGTTTGTTTGATTTTTGTCAATCAGCTTTTTGCCTCTCAACATTGCCTTGCTCACAGATGTTCGGACGCTCATTCTGTGATGCGCAGTCAATGGGATTCACTCCAAACCATGCCCTAACAGGTGTTAAAAGGAAATCCGCTCGTTCTTGCGGTTTGAAGGTTTTTTCCGTGAAAAAGCGCTTGACATTATTTGCGTTCTAATGGTAATGGAATCAGCAATCAGTGATATTTGTCCGGTGTATTTTACAGGGACACCTTTGAAAAAAGGGTCTTTTAAAAGGTTTTACTAAGTTAGGTTATCGGGGAGGTTAGAATAAATGGGTGCATTGAAGAGAAAAAGAGGTATTGTATTATTCAGCAGCCTGAGAACGATGAGGTCGACCGTTGTGCTCGTCAGTATTTTTGCAGCAGGCGTTTTGATTTTTGCTTTTGGTTGTAAACAACAAACCGGCATTCTGCCCTCACCAGCGGCCTCCAAACAGATTAAGGTTGCTGGGAAAGCCACCACACCGGAAATGACCAATGCCCAATGTGTTTTGTGCCACCCGCAACAGCCACAAACTATAGATGCCGGCGGCGGCAAACACAAAACCGATGTTGGATGCCTGGACTGCCACGTAGAGCATCCGCCCCTGGGCACAAAGGCCGTACCTGAATGCATTATGTGTCACAGCGAAAAGCCCCATTATGAACTCGAGAATTGCTCAAGCTGCCATTCAGACGCCCATGCTCCTCTTGAATTAACTTTGGAGGGCGAAATTACCGGACCATGCTTGACGTGTCACCAGAAAGTGGGAGATCAGCTCAAAGAACACCCGAGCGTCCACACAGGAATGGCCTGTAACGAGTGCCACGCAACAACCCACAAAAAGATCCCGAGTTGCATGGAATGCCACGAAAAGCACACCGATAGCATGGACCTTAAGGCATGCGTGAGCTGCCATCCTGTCCATATGCCTCTTGTTGTCACTTACGCTGACGATACCCCCTCGGATTACTGCGGGGCGTGTCATAAAGAAGCTTTAAGCCTGCTTGAGGCAAACACGACTAAACACCATGACCTGGCCTGTGTTTATTGTCACAAAAATAAACATAAAACAGTTCCTCCGTGCTTTGCATGCCACGGCGCACCCCATTCTGATAGCATGCTGAAGAAATTTCCTAACTGTGGTGACTGTCATGGCATAGCGCATAATTTGAAAGGGTAGGGGGTTGTAGGATTAGAGGATTAAGGGATTAGGAGAATAGGATTTCTTCTTCGTCATTCCGGCGAAAGCCGGAATCCAGTAAAGCATGGAGAGGAAATTAGACGATAAATAGAATGTTTAAATAATCTGCATCCGCGAAAATATGTGTAATCTGTGGATTAAAAAAGGATTAAGTATGACTATTTCAAGTTCGAGAGAGAAGGCTGTGGCGTTTGTTGTTGGAATAATGGTTTTATTGGGAGCTGGAATGTTCTGCCCTGCAGCGGCAAAAGAAGCTGCCTCTCCGGCCCAGGAAACTGAAAAGACGGCCTCACCTTATGATATAGAGGTGAAGCCTTTTACAACAGCGGAGTGCGGACAGTGTCATATTTCTATCTTTAACACTATCAAAAAACAGGGGACCAAGCACCAGATCAATTGTGTCCGTTGCCATACTGAGTACCATGTTTATAATCCTCAAAAACAAAACTATAATCAGATCATGCCTAAATGCGATTCATGCCACGTGAGCACAAGTGGTGGCCCGTTCCACGGGGAAAACAAAAAACTCACTCCGTGTCTGGCCTGCCATGTTGATCCGCACAAACCAATAGCAATTCCTATGTCGGCAGTCGAAACTTCATGCGCCCTTTGCCACGCCAAAGAGGGTCTTGAAATAAACAAATACCCAAGCAAACACACCAGTGCTGTAGCCTGTGCTGACTGCCATGCGGAAAAACATGGCTACATTCCTGAGTGCAGCGCATGCCATGAATCCCACAGCCCTGAAGTTGAGATGGCCTCAGCAGACTGCATGGTCTGCCACCCGGTGCATAAGCCGGCACAGATAACCTATGACAAGGAGACAATGTCCCTCATCTGCTCGGGCTGCCATGGCGAGGCTTACAAGCTGCTTCAGAAAGAGACCAAGCATACAACGGTTAAGTGTGCTGAATGCCATCCGGCCCATAAAGATATCCCCTCATGCAGCAAATGCCACGGGAAGCCCCATCCTGAGGGTATGATGATTGACACGACAAAATGCGGTAGCTGCCATGGTATTGCACACGACCTGCTAATGTAGGTACCCCGGCCATCAGATGGACATTGTGAGACCTTTAAAAAACGTTCAATTTTTTTAAAGGTCTCCCTCTTTGACAATCCTGGAATCAACGATTTCCGCTACTGTCTGTCGCGTGATGATATTTTCTGGCCCAAGCTTTTCTATCTCTTCCGTAGTGGGAAGCTCTTTAATATCCTTTAAATCAAATATTTCCAGAAATTGCCTGGTGGTTGCATAAATCAAAGGGCGGCCTGGGATTTCCTTGCGTCCCAGAATCCGTATGAGCTTGCGTTCAAGAAGCATGCGAAGAATTCCCCCACAATCAACCCCTCTTATATTTTCAATATCACTTCTTATAACCGGCTGTTTATAGGCAATGATTGCGAGTGTTTCCAGGGCGGGCTTGCTTATGCGAACCGGTCTTGTTTTGATTAAGAGTTTGATCCATTTTGTATATTCGGGTCTTGTGCGAATTTGATAGCCACCCGCAACTTCATGCAGATAAAATCCGCCTTTGCGGGCTTCATATTCATCTGCAAGAGCCGAAAGAGCATCCCTTATCTCCTTTGTATCATTTAAGGCAAGCACACTCTTAATCCGGTCTATTGTCAGCGAAGAACCGGAAACAAAAAGCAGGGCTTCGATAATGTTTTTAATATTTTCCATCATAAATAAAAAAGCCTGATAATGCCTGTATGAACATGCTGAACAATACGAACAAGGCTGAGCTTAACCATTTCGAGGATTGCAAGAAAGGTCAATATAATCTCACCTTTGTCGGCATCTGAAGAAAACAGCTCGCCAAAGGTCATTGATTTTTGCTTTTCAAGTAAATCCACTATCTGAGCGATTTTGTCTTTTACGGAGATTCTGTCTGCGGTCAGATCCATCCTCTGCTCATCGGAAATATTTTCAAGTATTTTTTTAAATGCATCGATAAGTTCAAACAGGCCGACATTAATGATTTCATCTTCATCGGCTTTTGAATAATCCTCTTTATCAATAGTTCTGGCAAAAGTATCTTCACCTAAAATGCTTCTTTCGCTTAAATGTTCGGCAGCCGACTTTGCCTGCAGGTATTCCAGCAGGGGTTTTGCGATCTCCAGGCGGGGATCATCCTCGGGGTCTTCATTTTCATGAACAGGCAAAAGCATCTTCGACTTTATATGGGTCAAAGTGGCTGCCATGACAAGAAAGTCTCCGGCAAAATCTATGCTCATCGACTTCATCCATTCCAGGTATTTCAGATACTGGTCGGTTATTAAGGATATTGGAATATCATAAATATCCACCTCGTTTTTTTTTATAAGGTAAATTAAAAGGTCCATCGGACCTTCAAAAATACCATCAAGTTGCACCTTATAGAGTTCGTCAGACATAATTAATCCATTTTCATCGCAGACCTGACCTCTTTCATGGTCTGCCGCGCTATATTTCTTGCCTTGTCGCATCCGCCGGCTATAATCTCGTCAACGAGTTTAGTGCGTTCTTCATAGTATCCTCTTTTATCTCTAATAGGTTCAAGAGCCTTTATGAGATTTTGAGCCATTATCTTTTTGCATTCAACACACCCTATTTGTGCTGAGAGGCATTCATTATTTATTTTATTTACAGCTTCGCTGTCGGAATATAGTTTATGAAAGTCAAAAACATTGCATACATCGGGATTGCCGGCATCGGTTTTTCTGGCCCGTTGAGGATCTGTTATCATACCGGCGACCTTGGAAGCTATAATATCCGGCTTGTCTGATAAGTATATGGCATTATTGTAACTTTTGCTCATTTTGCGGCGATCCGCGCCAAGTATTTTAGGTGTTTTGGTTAAAATTGCTTTTGGCTCGGGAAATACTTTTTCATAGAAGTGGTTGAATCGCCGGGCAATCTCACGTGTAATTTCTACATGCGGAACTTGGTCAATCCCCACAGGCACACCGTCAGCCTTGTACATAATGATATCCGCAGCCTGGAGAACAGGGTAGCCTAAAAAACCGAGCGTGGAAAGATCCTTGTTGCTAATCTGGGCAATCTGTTCCTTGTAGGTTGGATTCCGTTCAAGCCACGGAACAGGAGTTATCATTGAAAGTATAAGAAACAGTTCAGCATGTTCCTTAATATGTGATTGAACAAAGAATGTGCTTTTGTCAGGTGAAAGGCCGACGCTCAGCCAGTCTATCATCATATTTCGGACATATTCTGAAATTAAACTCGTATCTTCATAATCGCTGGTTAAGGCATGCCAGTCCGCAATAAAGAAAAAGCATTCATATTGGTTTTGCATTTCGACCCAGTTTGCAAGAGCGCCGTGCAGATTGCCGAGATGAAGCGGCCCTGTCGGACGCATTCCGCTTAAAATCCGTTTTTTCCTGTTCATTTAAAAGCTCCTATTAATACCAGAAACAGATGCAACCCATCTCTTCCAAGCAATAAATTCATCAATTGTGGGATAAAGGCAAATAAGCTGCTTAGTGAATTTGAAATAAGCAAAAACATTATTATTATAATGCCGAAACTTTCAAGACGCGCAAACTGCCGCTTTAAACCCATCGGCAGAAACATGGCAAGCACCCGGCTTCCGTCCAGAGGTGGAATCGGCAGCATGTTAAAAATCGCCAGAACAATATTGATCATCACGCTGTAGCCGAGCAGAAGAAAGAGCTCTATTATGAAAGGCCTGAAGAAATCATTATATTGAAACAGCTCAAGGCTGAGCAGGATCCGGAACAAGACCCCGCAAATAATCGCTAAAGCCAAATTCGCCAATACTCCGGCAGATGAGACATAAATTGTTCCCCTGCGATAATCACGAAGCCTTGCAAAATTGACCGGAACCGGCTTTGCATAACCGAATATAAATGGTGAAGAAGACAGCGCCAGTATTGCCGGCATGAGAAAGGAACCGACAAGGTCAAGATGTTTTATCGGGTTTAAGGTCAGCCTTCCGGCTAACAAGGCTGTATTGTCTCCCATCCTGTATGCTGCATATCCGTGCGCCACTTCATGTATGGTCACCGCGAAAAGCAGCGTTGCTATCTTAATAATCAGTTGGTTTAAATCAAGATTTTGAAACATAATTGCGTGCGAATATAAGCTCCTCGTTTGCTGTTTCGAGTTTGCCGTCTAATTTTGCATATAAAACAGCTTCCAGGATTTCCCTGTATATAGGTCCCGGCTTTAAACCCATCTTTATTAACCGCTTGCCTGTGATAGAAGTAGTAACATATCTTAACTTTGTAAAATATCGAGATATGGATTTTTTTATCCTTTTTTGCTTTGTTACAGCCATCATATATAAGATCAGCTCTGTCTTAAAACCGTAAATCTGCTTGTAAATAAAACTGTCTTTAACTGATACTGTCCGTTCCAGAGCAAGAAGACATTTGTCGGCCTGAAAACGTTCTTTGCAAATAATTGTTTTGTATTGTGGTGAAAGTTCAAACCGCGTGCAGATTTCATCTGATGTTTTATCGTCACAATGCCTGACAAGCGCCAGAAAATAAACGATCCACTTCATATATAATTCTTCCAGAAAAAGCAAGTCGTGCCATGACAATACCTTTTTAACGGAATTTAATAGTGAAATAAGCTCGTTATTAATCTTTATTGAAGGATGAATCACCTTAAGTAAATTGTAATCATAAAGTCTCTTAACCGCGGGCACCGGATTTTCTTCTTCAAGAATCTGACGCAGCTCATTAAATACCCTCCGTCCGCTGAGCTGCTTGAAAAAATCCATTTTTATCGCATTGTTAATTAGCCCTGAAGTCAGTTGTCCTATTGTGAAACCAAAACGCTGCTCAAATCTTATTGCGCGGAAGACCCGGGTCGGGTCCTCAACAAAGCTCAAATTATGCAATGCCCTGATACTTTTCTTTTTTATATCCCTTAGCGCCCCGAAAAAATCTATCAGCATGCCGAATTCATTATGGTTAATATGAATTGCCAGGGTATTGACAGTAAAATCTCTTCGAAATAAATCTAACTTTATTGAGCTCATTTCAACTGTAGGAAGCGCGGCAGGAAACTTGTAATATTCCATTCTGGCGGAAGCCACATCAATTTTAAAACCGTCAGGAAGGATTATAACCGCTGTGCCGAATTTTTCATGTGTATGAATACGCGCATTGAATTTTTCAGCATATTTTTTCGCAAAGGCTATGCCGTCACCCTCTATGACGATATCCATGTCCTCATTTGCTCTATACAAAAACAGATCGCGAACAAATCCGCCTACAACGTAAGCGCTATAACCGATTTCACTCGCTGTTTTACCTGATGTTTTCAATATATTAATCAAACGCTCAGGAATACGTTCATTCATAAATTTTACAACATTTCTTGTCCTGGCGTGAATCCTCTCGGTTCGCTGGTCTAATAAGTGTGTGGTTGAGTCTTGTGTCTGCCGAACAAGGGCGTTTAATAAATCTGTGCGTGTAATAACACCTTTGATAATATCATCATCCACAACAGGCAGAATGCGTTGCTTGTTTTCGATTATTTTTTTCTGAATTTCAGGAAGATCCGCATCAGATCCGACAAACGACAGGTCTGTTGTCATATATTCCTTTACCTGAGCATAATCCAGTTTATGATAAAGGGCTTTCTCAATTATCTGGCGTGATATAAAACCGACAAGTCTGTCCTTTTCGTCTTTATCTTCGGATTTGGCTGTAACTAAAAGCGCATTTACATTATAACGTGTCAGAAAATTGTTGGCATCCTTACAGGAAATATCAGATCTTATCATAATCGGAGGAGAAGACATAAGATCCTTTGCCCATTTCTTGGGCTTAATGTTTTTATAAAGCTTCTCAATTAATTCATGTTCGGTCTGCGCCAGGGTTTTATCCCTGATTGTAGCGGAAGCCGCAAAAGGATGCCCTCCTCCTCCAAAAGGGGTAAGTATGGTTCCAACATCGACTTCCGGCATTCTGCTTCGGGCAACAATGTAAACCTTCTTTCCCATGAGCGCCAAGGCAAACATTACGCGAATATTTTCCATCTTAACCATTTTATGTACAAGAAAGGCAAAATCAGGCAAATAATCGTCGGTAGTTACACATGTTGTTACAACTTCGATACCGTTGATATTGTAATGCATTGCCGCCTGAATCATATCGTTTAAAAGACCGACCTGTTCAGCGCTTATCTCTCTATAAATCAGATTTGATACAATCTCCAAATTTGCTCCCTTTGAAACCAGAAAGGCGGCAGCAACAAAATCGGTTTCAGTGGTGGAAGAAAAAGTAAAAGAACCTGTATCTTCATATATGCCGAGACACAATATGGTTGCTTCATCAGGGGATAGGTCGATCCCTTTTTCCTTGATGATTTTGGTGAGGATGGAAACAGTTGCCCCTGTTAAGCGATTAACCTCGTAATCTCCTTTAATATCATTTGCCAGGGCTGGATGATGATCATAGATATGTACTTCTAAATCAGATTGTTTCAAAATAGATGCAAATTTTCCGATTCGGCTTGCCTGCTTTGTATCGACAAGAACGAGCTTTTTGATATTTGAAAAGTCGATATCCTTTATATCCGCCATATTAAAGAGATATACCATCGAGTTTATGAAGAAATTCCTTAGATTTTTCTCATGTGAGCCAGGGAAAACAATAATAGAACCCGGGTATAGCTTCTGAGCGGCAAGCATGGATGCCAATGCATCAAAATCAGCATTAATATGGGTGGTTATTACGGTAAGCTTTTTATCGTCCATTTTTGCCACTATCAGGTCCTGTTTCGGATAGGTGTTAAGTGTTAAGGGCTTGATAAAACAAAGAATTACTTGGCCCCTTGACCTTCTGGATCTTTAATTATAACATATAAACTGTTTTATCAAGATCAAGTTAATTAATCGGTTTAAACCAGCACCTCTGGTAGTGGTACCATAAAAAGGTTTTACCGTTACAGTAATTAGTTAGTTACAAAACAGGGTACCTTTGAGGTCTAATGTAAGCAAGCCACCTTTTCTGGGGGTGGTAATTTGACTGATAAAATTATATAAAGCCGTTGTTGTTTGGCACGGCTTATGATACAAAACTTACCTTAATTATAGAAAACATAATCTGTTGGGATAGATTTCAGATCATAGGCTTTGCCTGTAAATTTTTATCTTTGTGTGTTAGAATTTATTTTGTATAAATGGTTAATATGAAAAAGTCCGGTTACAAATATATTTTTGGGCCTGTTCCTTCAAGGCGGCTCGGCATATCACTTGGTGTAGATATCATGCCGCATAAAACATGCAGCCTTAATTGTGTTTACTGCGAGTGTGGAAGAACAACCGATTTAACCATAAAAAGGGCTGAATATACGCCTGTGGAGTTTATACGGGAAGAGCTAAAAGATTTTCTGTCAGACAATCCAAAACTGGATTTTATTACCTTTTCAGGTTCAGGTGAACCAACATTGCATACAGGTATCAATGAAATCGTCGATTTCATAAAAGCGGATTATCCTCAATATAAGTTGGCATTACTTACAAACAGCACACTTTTTTCTCAAAGCAATGTCATAGAACAGGTCCTTGGTATGGATATTATTATTGCGTCACTTGATGCCGCAACTGAAAAAATTTTTATCAGAATAAACAGACCGCATCCAGACCTTGATTTTAAACAGATCATCGACGGATTAATCTGTTTAAGGAAAAATTTTTCCGGACAGCTCTGGATGGAATTTTTTTTGGTGCCCGGCATAAATGATAGCGAGATTGAGCTTAAAAAGATAAAGAACCTGTTGACCAATGTAAAACCCGATAAAATTCAGATTAATACGCTTGACAGGCCGGGAACTGAAAGCTGGGTAAAGCCGGTCGGCAAAGAACGATTAATAGATATAAATAGATTTTTATCCGGGTTTGAAGTTATTAAGGATTTTACTCCTGAAAAAAATAGCTTTGTACTAAAAGAAAATGATTTCAGCAGATTTTTGTCTACATTAAAACGCAGGCCATGCACAGATAAAGATGCGTCGCAAATTTTAGGCATTCACGTCAATAATGTAAGAAGCTGTCTTGAACCTCTGATAAAAAGCGGAAAAATCGAAAAAAAAGAGATGCCAAGGGGTGTTTTTTATATAGCAAAGTGAGTTGTCTATGCATAAATAAATGTGGGGGTAATAATGCCGGTCTATTTGTGGCAAGGTAAAGACAGTAAAAAACGGGTCCGAAAGGGTGAAATGGAGGCTTTGAGCGAAGAAGCTGTCCTGGCAAATCTTACCAAAATTAAAATTGTTTCCGCAAAGATTAAAGAAAAACCAAAAGATGTTTTTGAAAATATCGCCTTTATGCAGCCCAAGGTTGTCCAGGCTGATGTTATACTTTTTTGCCGACAATTTTCTACAATGATCGATGCTGGTCTTCCGATAATCCAGTGCCTTGATATACTCCATTCACAACAGGACAATAAAACATTTAAAAAAATGTTAAAAGAGATAAAAGGTGCTGTGGAAGGTGGCGAAACCCTTGCCGATGCTTTAAAAAAGTATCCCAAAGTGTTTGACGATCTTTTTGTGAACATGATCGCAGCAGGTGAAGCCGGTGGTATCCTTGATGTCATCTTGAGCCGGCTTTCAGCTTACATGGAGAAAGCGGCAAAACTTAAAGCCAAAATAAAAGGGGCTATGACCTATCCGATAGTAACCATGATTATAGCTGTGATCGTGGTCGCTATAATCATGGTTTTTGTTATTCCGGTATTTGAGGAGATGTTTACAGGGATGGGCGGAGCCCTTCCTGCGCCGACTCAAATCGTTGTGAATATGAGCAGATTTATTAAGGGGAACATACTGTATATAATCGCCGCCATAGTCTTTATAATATTTGCATTCAAAAGATTTTATAAAACAGATAAAGGGCATGTCCTGATTGATGACCTGTCTCTCAGGTTGCCGGTAATGGGGATGCTGCTGCGCAAGGGCGCTGTTTCCAAGTTTACACGCACCATGAGCACAATGCTAAGCAGCGGGGTTTCAATTCTGGACGCTCTTGATATTGTCGCAAAAACAGCAGGTAACAGAACAATTGAAGCAGCCGTATATGATGTTCGTTCCGGTATTTCCGAAGGCCGCACAATGTCCGATCCTCTCTCTGAAAGCGGGGTTTTCCCGTCAATGGTATGCCAGATGATATCGGTAGGAGAATCTACAGGAGCGCTGGATGAAATGTTGAAAAAGATTGCGGACTTTTATGATGAAGAGGTTGACCAGGCAGTGGAAAACATAACCGCATTGATAGAGCCGTTCATGCTGGTATTTCTTGGTGTTGTCATTGGAGGCCTCGTTGTTTCAATGTACCTCCCCATATTCAAGATGGCGGCTGCTATGGGTTGATAATAACTACTCGTTTTGGAAAGCTTTCTTGACACCCATCTGTAAATAAGTTAACAAATTAAGTTTAATTTTTTAATACCACAAATAAACAAAACTCAGACCCTTTTTGGATTGGATTGACATGGACAAAACAAACGATATTGTTGAGCAACGAAGAAAGAAGATTGAAGACTTAAAAAAGAAAAATATTAATCCTTTTCCAAACGATTTTATTGTAACAGACACAGTAAAAGATGTTGTCAATGAGACAGAAAAAGCGCCTGATTCCATTACGGAAAATGACCCTGTTTTTACCCTTGCAGGACGTATGATGGCAATAAACCGATTCGGCAAGGCCGCCTTTGTAAGATTCAGGGATCGCACAGGACAGCTTCAGGCATATATCAGCAAAGACAGGGTTGGCGATGAAGCATTTTCTCTGTTCAAACAGCTCGATATCGGGGATTTTATCGGCATAAAAGGAGGAATGTTTAAGACTAAAACAGGAGAGTGGACTCAACTTGCTAATGAAATAAAACTTGTTTGCAAGGCAATAAGACCTCTTCCTGAAAAATTTCATGGGCTTAAAGATCCTGAAAAACGTTATCGCCAGCGCTACATTGATTTGATAATGAATTCTAATGTGCGTGATATATTTGTGAAACGCAGCAAAATTGTCCAGGAGATACGCGAATTTCTACTTAAGCGTGATTTTCTTGAAGTAGAAACTCCAATGATGCAACCAATTCCTGGAGGCGCGGAAGCCACGCCGTTTAAAACATACCATAATGCTCTGGGGATGAATCTGTTTTTGCGTATTGCTCCTGAGTTGTATTTAAAGCGTCTTGTCATAGGCGGCTTTGAAAAGGTTTTCGAGCTTAACAGAAATTTCAGAAATGAGGGGGTTTCAACACGCCATAATCCTGAATTTACCATGCTTGAGTTTTACCAGGCATATGCTACTTATAACGATTTGATGAATTTGACCGAAGAAATGTTAAGGGCTGCGGCTATAAATGTTACAGGCTCCACGCTAATAACATACCGTGGACATAGTATCGATCTGGGACGTAAATGGCGTCGCATACCTTTATTAGAGGCTATGGAGGAAATCGGAGGCATTGATCCGGGCCTGCTTGATAACAGGGAAAAACTGCTTGATTTTGCCGCCTCAAAAGGCATCTACATAACACAAAAAACAGGAGCAAAAAGCGCTCGTTTGGGGAAAATTATTGCAAAACTGTTTGATGTTTTAGTGGAACCAAAGCTGATTCAACCCACATATATTACCGGATATCCGGTTGAAATCTCCCCTCTTTCCAGAAAAAGCGACAATGACCCCACTCTAACCGACCGTTTTGAACTTTTCATCGCCGGGCATGAAATCGCCAATGGATTTTCCGAGCTTAATGATCCTGACGACCAGAAAGAGCGTTTTCTTCAACAGGTCGCAGACAGGGAAGCAGGAGATGAAGAGGCCCATTGTATGGATGAAGATTATATTAAAGCATTGGAATACGGCATGCCTCCAACTGCCGGCGAAGGAATAGGAATAGACAGGCTTGCGATGATTTTTACCGATTCTGCTTCCATACGTGAGGTTATTCTTTTTCCGCACATGAAGAGCGAGAAAAATGACACCGCTATTATTTAATTATGACTTTTGAATATTTCATAGGCAACCGCTATCTGAGGGTAAAACAAACCTTCATTTCATTAATTACATTCCTTTCCATAGCAGGCATTACTATAGGTGTCATGGCCCTTATTATAGTAATTGCCGTTATGTCCGGCGCGGAGTCTGAATTCAGGTCCCGTATCCTTGGCGTTGAATCGCATGTTATGGTAATGCGTTACGGCAGTGCTTTTACAGATTACCGTCGGATAATTAAAGATGTTGAAAAAATTGATGGAGTGGAAACAGCATCCCCTTATGTTTTCAGTCAGATTATGCTTCGTTCATCATCCGGGGTATCAGGGGCTGTTTTAAGGGGGATAGATCCCGGATCTGCGGGACAGGCAATAAAAAGTCTTGATAAAGCTTTTCTGGAACAAAGATTAACAAAAAATCAGGATGCAGGCACATCCGCCTTTGTGCCGGGAATTATTTTAGGCCAGGAGCTTGCCCGGAATTTAGGTGTAATGGAAAACGATATTATTTATCTGATTTCACCGCGTGGAATGATTGCTCCTGTCGGGCATATACCTGCAATGAAACGATTCAGGGTAACAGGCCTTTTTGAGTCCGGGATGTATGAATATGATACATCTCTTGCGTATGTACACATAAAGGATGCACAGTCTATCCTGCATATCGGAGACTCGGTAACCAATATCGGTGTCCGTGTAACTGATATTTACAAGGCAGATAATATAGCGGAAAATATTGCGGCAAATCTTAACCGGAAATATAAAACCGGGTCATATTGGGCTAGGGACTGGATGCAGATGAATCGCAACCTTTTTTCCGCGCTTAAACTTGAAAAAAAGGCCATGTTTATTATTTTGACTCTTATCGTTCTTGTCGCCGCCTTTAACATCGCGAGCTCACTTATTATGATGGTTATGGAAAAAACAAAAGATATCGCTATCTTAAAGGCCATGGGTGCAACCGATAAGAGCATTAGAAGGATTTTTGTATTCAAAGGGATGATTGTCGGCTTAGCAGGCACAGTTTTAGGGATGTGTCTGGGGCTGGCAGGATGTATATTGCTTGAGCACTACAAGTTCATCAAGCTTCCGGGCGATGTATACTATTTTACCACCCTGCCTGTAAAACTTGAGGCATTAGATGTTTTTGTTATCGTGTCTGCTGCCATGATAATCTGTTATCTGGCTACACTCTATCCGGCACGTCAGGCCTCAAAGCTTAACCCTGTTGAGGCAATCCGCTATGGTTGACAATCAAACATGCAGGCGGTCTGATTTAATAAGCGTCAGAGGTTTAAGCAAGAGTTTCAGCCACAATGGTCTAAGGGTTGAAATATTAAAATCCATTGACCTTGATTTAGATGCAGGAGAAACAATATCCATTGTCGGAGCCTCGGGTATCGGCAAATCCACACTTCTGCATATACTTGGCACTCTTGACCGGCCGGACAGCGGAACATTTCTTTTTCAAGACAAAGATGTCCTGCTTTTTGATGATGAAAAGCTTGCAAGGCTTAGAAATGAATCCATCGGCTTTGTTTTTCAGTTTCATCACCTGCTCCCTGAATTCAGTGCTGTAGAAAACACGATGATGCCGGCTCTTATAAAAGGGGTGAGCAAGAAAGAGGCGATAGAGTCTGCAGAGGCAATTCTTGTCAGGGTAGGGCTTAAAGACAGGTTGTCATACAGGGTAAATAAACTTTCAGGCGGAGAACAGCAACGGGTCGCCCTGGCAAGGGCTCTGGTACTGAAGCCGGTTATCCTTTTAGCAGATGAACCCACAGGCAATCTTGATGAAAAAAACAAAAACCAGGTTCATGATCTGCTTCTGGAATTAAACCAGGAATTAGGCATGACACTGGTTGTGGTTACACACAATATGGGTTTTGCATCATATATGTCACGTATTGTAACAATCATGGACGGGCAGCTGATAAAAACTTGATGGCGTCGTAAAAAGTCCCATCTACTGTGTTGTAGTATTTTTTCAGACCCTCGACATACTATATGTATGCCTTCAGTCCTGAAAAACTACTACGCCTTGTATATGAACCTTTTTACTTAGCCATCTGCAGTTAATTCGTGGCTTTTTGCGAGTTCATCAAAACTTAATTGAGGTGTTTTTGATATGCATAGATTTTTAAGACTGCTAATAATTGCAATAATTTTTCTTTTGCCGAATGCCGTATATTCTCAAGGGTCGGTTAGCATTGTTATACTGCCTTTTGAAATATATTCAGATGAGGATCTTTCATATCTTAAAGCAGAAATTCCGGATGTAATCAAAAAGCAGCTTAAACAGGATGGGGCCGATGTAATTGTTCTGGAATCTACTTCTGGTTTGCCCGATTATCCGGGCAAAGAAACCGTCGCAGGCATAGATGCAATCAGGAATATCGGCGTAAAAAACGGCGCTGACTATGTTGTTTGGGGAAGTTTTACATGGATAGGGCAAAAATTCAGCCTGGATGCTAAGATGGTTGAATCTTTTGGGCAAAGTCCTCCGAAGGTTTTCTATGCCGAGGGGAAAGGGATGGAAAATCTCCTTGGATCTGTGAATGAGCTTGCCGGCGATCTTGGCATAAAGCTTTTTAAGAGAGAAAAGATAGCGGAAATACTTGTTGTCGGCAACAAGCGTATAGAGGCGGATGCGATTAAAAAAGCCATCGAAATTTCGGCTGGAGATATCTTTCTTGCAAAAAATCTTGCCAATGATCTTAAATCAATATTTTCAATGGGATATTTCGATGATGTAAGAATCGAGGCGGACGATGGGCCGGAAGGAAAGATAATTACCTTTATGGTAAAGGAAAAACCGACCATCAGGGTAATTCGGATAAAAGGCAACAAGGTGTTTGACGACGAAGATATAATGGAAAATTTAAACATCAAGACAGGCTCGATTCTGAATATATTCAAGGTGTGCAGTAATATTGAACAGATAGAGGGGTTATATAAAAATAAAAATTATCATAATGTAAAGGTGACCTACAATATAGATAATCTTGAACACAATCAGGCTGATCTTGAATTTGTTGTCAAAGAGGGGGAAAAGGTAAGGATAAAAAGGATAATATTTGAAGGAAATAAAGAATATTCCGGTAACAAGCTGAAAGGGATGATGAAGTCATCTGAAAAAGGTTTCTTCTCATGGCTGACATCATCAGGGGAGCTTAATAAGGAAGACCTGAGCCAGGATATGTCCATGCTTTCCGCTTTTTATCAGAATAACGGTTATATCCAGGCCAAGGTTGGAGAACCGTATGTTGAATACAAAGATAATTGGATTGATATTACAATAAAAATCTTTGAAGGACCGCAGTTTATGGTCGGAAATGTCGATATTGCCGGCGACATAATATTATCTAAAGAGGATTTGGAAAAAAATCTTAAAATTACCAGAGAAAAATTTTATAATCGTGAAATCGTGAGAAACGACGTGCTCGTGCTTACCGATGTTTATTCTGACGAAGGTTACGCGTATGCTGAGATATTTCCCCGCATAGAGGAAAACCTGGAAAAATTACAGATCAATATTACCTATACCATTGACAAGGGCAAACAGGTATATTTTGAAAAAATTATTATCAGCGGCAATACAAAAACCAGGGATAAGGTTATCCGCCGTCAGCTTGAGGCATATGAACAGGAGCTTTACAGCGGCAGGAAATTAAAACGAGGGGTGCGCAACCTGTACCGGCTTGATTATTTTGAAGACATAAAGGTTAATACTTCAAAAGGAAGCTCCGACGACAAGATGGTTTTGAATGTGGATATTACTGAAAAGCCAACCGGCATGCTCAGCTTCGGAGGCGGTTACAGTAATGTCGAAAATTTCTTTGCCATGGCAGCTGTTGCCCAGAAGAATCTTTTTGGACGCGGGCAGATTCTCCAACTAAAGGCACAGCTTGGAGGCAAGACAACAAGGTACACCTTAAGCTTTACCGAACCGTGGCTGTTTGATATTCCTCTGTCGGCAGGAATCGATCTTTACGACTGGCAAATGAATTATGATACCTATGATAAGGATAGCAGAGGAATCGGCTTTAGATTCAGTTACCCTGTTTTTGATTTTACCAGGGCGTATTTATCCTATGCCTTTGATGTAAGCGATATAACAAACATAGACGAAACGTATGCTTCAGATCTTGTCAAGGAGTCGAAAGGGACAAATACAAAAAGCAGTATATCAACCGCCTTGACATATGATTCAAAGGACAGGATTTTTAACCCGACAAAGGGATCAGAGCACAGTATAAGCGTGGAATATGCCGGTATTGGAGGGGATATAGGTTTTACAAAATATTTAGCTGAAACAGGATGGTATTTCCCGTTATTTAAAGAAACTGTGGGTTTTCTGCATGCCAGAACAGGGTATGTCAACAGAAATTCCAAGAAGAAACTTTTTGATTATGATAAGTTTTACCTTGGCGGTATGAATTCGCTGCGCGGCTTTGACTGGCGTGATGTAAGCCCAACAGATGAAAATGGCGACAAGGTCGGAGGCAATAAGTTTATCCAGTTTAATGTTGAATATATAATCCCTTTGCTCAAAAAAGCGGGCATTGTCGGTGTTATCTTTTATGATGCCGGAGAGGTATATAACAACAGCGAAAATATTAATTTGGGCGACCTGCGTGAAAGCGCCGGATACGGCTTCAGGTGGTATTCACCCTTGGGCCCCATCAGGCTTGAGAATGGATATATTCTTGCTCCAAAAGAAGGAGAAAACAGGGGCGGAAGATGGGAATTTACTATGGGAACGGCTTTTTAGCGGTAATGGCCAAAATAAATTTTTAAAGCGAAATATTATTTCTTAAGCTTTCGACAACGGCACCAATAACCAACATTAAGACAATGCTTGAAACCACGTATGAGTTCAGTAAGTTATATATCCTTTGTGCCTGTTCTTGGCACAAGTCGTGGAGTGCTGGTTAAAAAAGACAGATAAATCATTTCGCTTGAAAAATTGAATTTGGCTCCTTTACCGTCTTGACTTTGATAGAAATCAAGGGTGCGAAACTTGAGTAAATTAATTCAACATTTAAAATTTAAAATTAGAGCGAAGCGTCAAAAGAGGGGGGTAAAATGAAAATCAGGAAAATTGCTTTTATTACAATAAGTTTTATATTTTTTTCTGCTGCTTATTCATACAGCGCGGATGTCGCCAAAATAGGGATAATCGATTTTCAGAGAATTCTTGAAACTTCAAGCACCGGTAAAACGGCGCAGTCTGAAATCAATGAAAAAGGGAAAAATATGGAGACCGAGCTTAAGGCAAAAGGGGCTGCGATAGAAGAACTCCAAAAGAAGCTTGAGCGTGACGCACTGGTTATGAGCAAGGAGATGCGTGAAGAAAAAGGACGGGAAGTCAGAATAAAGATAAACGATATAAAGCTACTTCAACAGAAATATTTATCCGAGTTCAGGGGGCTTGAGAACAGGCTTGTTACGCGCATAAAAAACGATGTTATGGACATTGTCGAAGAGATCGGGAAAAAGGAGGGCTACCTTTTGATAATTGAAAAAGCCGGTGTTCTGTACTATCCGAATGCAATAGATTTAACAGACAAATTAATCCAGCTATACAATAAAAAAGAAGCTGATAAGAAAAAATAAGTGTTAAGAGTTAGGTGTTAAGTGTTCAGAGGTCTCAACTGTGCTTTTTGAGGAAGATTAGAGTTAGTGTTTTTATAATTTCTTCGTGTTCTTCGTGGTGAACAAAACAAGCTCCAATAAGGATATATTTTGCGTATGGAAATATTGCTTTCCAGGATAGGAGAAGTTGTCGAAGGCAAGCTGTCCGGCGGCTATGATAAAATTATTTGTGGGGCAGCCCCTTTTGATGTGGCTACACGGGAGTATATTACTTTTGCCGACAGCGCAAAGTTTTTAAAAAAGATAGATAAAACCGATGCCGGGGCTGTTATTGTTCCGAAAAATTTTACAGGGTCTTCAAAAACAACCGTTATGGTGGAAAATCCCAGGGTTGCTTTTGCAAAGGTTTTAACCCTTTTTTATCCCCACGCAAAACCGGCATATCTTAATAGCTCAGCCGGAATATCTTCAAATGCCTATATCGGCAAAAATTTCCTGTGCGGCAAGGATATTTCTATCGCCCCTTTTGCCGTGATTCAAAATAATGTTAGACTTGGCGATCGTGTAATTATTCATCCAAACGCAGTAATCGGGGATAATGTTGTGATTGGAAATGATGTGGAGATTTATCCTAATGTAACTATCCTTGAGCGCTGCAGAATAGGAAACAGGGTAATAATTCATGCCGGCACGGTTATAGGAAGTGATGGTTTTGGTTTTGCCCCTGACGGGGAAAGCTATTTTAAAATCCCCCAGACAGGCATTGTCCGGATAGATGATGATGTGGAAATCGGCGCCAACAACACAATCGACAGGGCTACTTTTGGGGAAACCAGGATTTGCAGGGGGGTTAAGACAGACAACCTGGTTCATGTCGCCCACAATGTGACGGTTGGTGAAGATAGCGTAATTGTGGCGCAGGTCGGGATTTCCGGAAGCGTAACAATCGGCAGACACGCCGTATTAGCCGGGCAGGCAGGAATTGCAGGGCATATTACCCTGGGGGATAATGTAACGATTGGGCCGCAGGCCGGGGTTACAGCATCTGTACGGAGCGGTCAGGTTATGTCAGGTTCGCCGGAGATGCCGCATAGATTATGGCTCAGGGTTCAAAGGCTTATATACAGGCTTCCTGAGCTTAAAAAGAACCTTTCTGAAATAGAAAAAAGACTGGATAGGATTGAGAGCGAACGTAAGTAAAATGACTTGTATGTTAAAGTGGGCATAATGAACAAAATGGATAGGACATATTTAATGCATGGCAGGCGGGATAGAATGCCTTCAATCATCAATCGACAATCAACAATCATCAATTTTGACTATGAAGGAGGTATGAATTTTGATTTATGATATTAAGGAAATAATGAACTTTTTGCCGCACAGATATCCTTTTATTATGATTGATCGAATACTTGAGATTGTTCCTGATGAAAAAATTACTGCTCTTAAAAACGTAACCATAAACGAGCCTTTTTTTCAGGGGCATTTTCCAGGAACTCCGATTATGCCGGGCGTTCTTATTGTAGAAGCCATGGCTCAGGCCGGCGGATTACTTGCTTATACATTTATGCCCGAGGTGAAAAAAGGTTCTGTTATATATTTTATGGCGATGGACAAGGTAAAATTCAGAAAACCGGTTGTGCCTGGGGATCAACTTATCTTTGAAGTAAAAATTTTGAAGAAAAGGTTAAAAACGATCAAAATGTCCGGGATTGCAACAGTTGATAAAAAACTTGTAGCTGAAGCTGAATTAATGGCAACTTTTGGAGATAAACCATGATACATTCGACGGCAATTATTGATCCCAAAGCAGAGATAGATTCAAATGTAGAAATCGGGCCATACTCGATTATTAAGGAGAATGTTTTTATAGGATCCGGAACTGTTATAGGCCCACATGTTGTTGTTGACTCTTATGTTAATATAGGCCCTGATTGTCATATATTTCAATACGCCGCCATAGGCGCTCCTCCACAGTCTTTGAAATTCGAGGGGGGAAAAACCTATGTTAAAATCGGACGCGGCACTATTGTGCGTGAGTTTGTCACAATCCACAGAGGAACTGAATTTGGCGGAGGGATAACAGAGGTTGGAGAAGAAAACCTTTTGATGGCTTATACCCATATAGCACATGACTGCAAAACCGGCCGAAAGGTTGTTATGTCAAACAACGCAACACTCGCCGGGCATATAATAATAGGAAATAATGCGACTATCGGCGGACTTGTAGCGATTCATCAGTTTGTAAGAATAGGCGATTATGCATTTATTGGAGGAAAATCAGCGGTTGTAAAGGATGTCCCTCCTTATGTTATAGCTTCAGGAGACAGGGCGACTCTGCATGGATTAAACAGCGTTGGATTAAAACGGAATGGTTTTTCCAAGGATACATTGTCAGCATTAAAAAAAACCTACAGGATTATTTTCCGGATCGGGCTCACCATGAATGAAGCCATAGAAAGGGTGCGCGCAGAGGTGGAACAGATTCCGGAAGTTCTCAATTTTATTGATTTTATAAAATCATCCCAGAGAGGGATTACAAGGTAGTGGTCGACTAAACTATGCGAATAGGGCTAATTGCAGGGAGCGGTCAGTTCCCTATTATTTTTTCTAAGGCGGCAAAATCAAAAGGATTTGCAGTTTATGCGGCAGCTTATCTAAATGAGACAGATCCTGTTCTGAAAGAGCATGTTGAAGCGATCGAGTGGATGCATATAGGGCAGCTCAAACGGCTGATAATGTTTTTTAAAAAAAATAATATCAGCAAAGCCGTTATGATGGGCGCCATAAAAAAAACAAAGATGTTCTCTGATATAAGGCCTGATATAAAAGCAATTACTTTGATTGCGAAGATGAGGCACACTCATGACAATCGGATTTTAAGCGGATTTGCAGAGGTCCTTGAAAAAGAGGGGATTAAGATAGAGGCTTCAACATTTTTACTTCCCGATCTTTTGGCGCAAAAAGGCTGCTGGACCCAAAAAAAGCCAACCAGATCCGAAAAGGCCGACATCAGACTGGGCTGGAATCTTGCCAAGGAAATCGGACGTCTTGACATAGGCCAATGTGTAGTGGTCGGTGGCGGATCGGTTCTTGCCGTTGAGGCTATTGACGGAACAGATGCCACGATAAAAAGAGGCGGAAACCTGGCCAGGGGAATTGCCGTTGTTGTTAAAGTATGCAAGCCTAATCAGGATATAAGGTTTGATGTTCCTGCTGTGGGAGTTCAAACAATAAAGACAATGCATGAGGCAGGAGCAGGAGCGCTGACCATTGAAGCGGGTAAAGCTATTGTCTTTGACAAACAGGAAATGATTGACATCGCGAATAAACACGGCATTTCAATTGTTGCCTTAGATGATGCTGACGGTATTTAACAGAAATTTACAAACTTATTATGAGGTTAACCTGAGCCAGCGGACAATTAAATTTAAGAACGGCTGAAACTCGCTCATAAGTAAGCGTAAAGAAAGAACTTAGAGCAATCCTTTTATAAAAAGCTTGCTAAAGCTGGTATTATCCGACTTATAGAAAATTTTATTCGGTTATCGTTCTTTGTTAACGCTTACTAACAAGCTCAAACAGTCAGCCATTTTAAATTTAACTGCCCGCCACATCAGGTTATTGATATGTTACTTTTTGAGTTTGTAAATTTCTGTTTAACTACAGGAAAAATTGATTTCACCACGGAGATAACAGTGTCCGCCAAAGTACGGTGGCGGATTATATAAAATCTCAGTGTGCTCTGTGAACTCTGTGGTAAAAGTTTTTTTGAAAGATCTAAAATGAATAAAAAACTAAAAGTTGGTGTTATAGGCGCCGGCTATCTTGGGAAATTTCATGCTGAAAAATATGCGCGCATGGACAATGTTGATCTTGTTGGGATTGTTGATAAAAACAGATCATTAGCCGAGAATGTCGCCGCAAATTATAATACCAGGGCATATATTGACCATAAAGAGCTTTTGGGGAAGGTTGACGCTGCGAGCATAGTTGTCTCAACACCTGCGCACTATGCTGTAAGCAAGGATTTTTTGGAAAACGATGTTGATCTTCTCATTGAAAAACCGATGACCGTGACACTTGAAGAGGCTGATGAACTTATCAGGATAGCCGAATCCAGAGGGCTTATTATCCAGGTAGGGCATCTTGAACGTTTTAACCCGGCGGTTGTTGCTTTGCGGGATATTGTTAAAAATCCGATGTTTATAGAATCGCACAGGCTAAGCATTTATCATAGTCGTGGAACCGACGTAAGCGTTGTGCTTGACCTGATGATACATGATATAGATATTATACTTAATTTTGTCAGGTCTGATATCAAGACTATTCATGCCGCAGGCATACCCGTAATCTCAGAGCATGTTGACATTGCTAATGCGCGTCTTGAATTTGAAAGCGGATGCATTGCCAATGTCACAGCAAGTAGAATTTCGATCAAGAATGAAAGGAAGGTCCGGCTGTTTCAAAAGGATGCGTATATTTCTGTTGATTTTGCTAATTGCAAAATAACGGTTATTGATAAGGCCGGTGAGGCTGGAACCGGCCTGATTCCGGGCATGGGCATCAAACAGCTTTCTTTTGCAAACACGGATGCCCTGGAGGATGAGCTGGTTTCCTTCGTAAAAGCGGTAAAAAGACGTGAAGTCCCTGAGGTAACGGGTCAGATGGGACGTAATGCTTTAAAAATCGCTTTAAGTATTATGGAACAGATCAATATAACCCGTGGCCGTCTTTTAAGTTAGCAATTTATGGGTCAGATTCTTAATAAAAAATCTGTTATGATCATAGCCGGTGAAGCTTCCGGCGATATCCACGGATCGCGTCTTGTAACGGCCATGCATAAAAGAAACAGCGACCTTTTTTTCTACGGTATTGGAGGCAGGGCTCTCAGGGATGTTGGGGTGAAGATTCTTGTTGATGCTGAAGAGCTGTCTGTTATCGGGATAACCGAAGTCTTTTCCAAGTTACGCGATATTTTAAAAGGAATAAGAATAGCCAAAAGGTCTCTTAAGAGGATGCGTCCTGATCTTCTTATTCTTATAGACTTTCCGGATTTTAACCTCCATGTCGCAGCAACTGCAAAAAAGCTTAAAATACCTGTACTCTATTATATCAGTCCCCAGGTCTGGGCGTGGAGGCCGGGCCGTGTCAGTAAAATCGGAAAACTCGTCGATCATATGGCTGTTATATTGCCCTTTGAGCAGCAGTTTTACAGAAAGCATAATGTTCCCGTTACATTTGTGGGCCATCCTCTGCTCGACAATAAGCATGCAACAGATAATATCTGCGGGAACATAACAACCGGTGCGTCTGTAATAGGTCTTTTGCCGGGCTCACGCGACGGGGAAATAGCGCGGCATCTTCCGGTAATGCTTAAAGCCGCCGGTCTTATTGCAAAACGGGCCGGGAAGGTAAAATTCATTATTTCAATCGCGCCCTCTATTGAGAGAGAACATATAGAAGATATAGTGAAAAATTATAAACAAAAAATTGATTTTGATATTATTGCAGACAGCGTGGATAAAGTCTTTAGAAAATGCAGACTCGTTGTTGCGGCATCCGGTACTGTTACTCTTGAAGCTGCGATTTCCGGTACTCCGATGTTAATTATTTACAAGGTGTCCCCGATAAGTTACTGGCTGGGCAAAATCATGATCAGGATTAAGAATATCGGTCTTGTTAATCTTATTGCAGGCAGGGAGATTGTGCCTGAACTGGTGCAGAGCAAGGCGTCCCCTGAAAATATAGCGGACACGGTGCTTAATATGTTAAATGATGCTTCCGGCCTTGAAAGGTTAAGAAAGGAACTCTTGAGCGTAAGAGATTCTCTGGGAGGACCGGGAGCTTCAGAACGGGTCGCTGAAATAGCTTTAGGCATGCTGTAATGAACAGAATCTCCGAAATCAAGTGGAATCTTGCCGGTATTTTCGGCAAGCTTTTAATTGATCTTCTTTTCAGTACAATAAAGATTGAAAAGAAAGGATTTGAAAAAGTAGAGCCGATTATTTCATCAGGAAAGGTTGTATTTGCAGTATGGCATTCAAGGATGCTTCTTGTCTCATACCTTTGCAAAGGACTTAACGGAACTGCAATGGTCAGCAAATCAAAAGACGGTGAAATTGCTGCAAGGATAATTCAGAGACAGGGACATGAAGCTATTCGTGGTTCAACAAAAAAAGGCGGGCTTCATGCTCTGTCAAGGCTTATAAGAAAGGTTAAAGGCAAAAACAAAGTATGTTTAATTGTGCCTGACGGCCCACAAGGCCCAAGCCGCAAGGTCCAGCCTGGAATAGTTATTCTGGCTAAAAAAACCGGATATCCGATAGTGCCTATCACCTACAGCGCCCAAAAAATAAAGGTTTTTGCAAGCTGGGACCGTTTTATTCTACCCCTTCCTTTCACAAAATGCAGGGCTGTATATGGCGCTCCCATTTATGTCCCACAAGATGCCGACAAAAACGAAGAGAAAAGATGCTTAATGCTGCTTGAAAATGAACTGAATCGCATTACCTCCGGCGTTGACAGCTATTATGGGCATAATGTGATCAGGGATTAGGGGTCGGGAATTAGGGATTATATGATCAAAAAGACTTTATCATCGCTTATAACAAACGACAAACACAGGCGGCTGCTTGCGCTTATAAAAGACAACTGGTTCAGGCTGTTTCTCGCAATGGCATGTATGATGGTTATAGCTCTTGCAACTTCTGCTACAGCCTTTTTGGTAAAACCCGCTCTTGATGATATATTTTTCAATAAAGACATCAAGATGTTAATATTGATTCCGATCGTAGTTATCATTATATATCTTTTGCGGGGGCTTGGAATGTATGGTCAGACCTACCTTATGAATTATGTTGGAGAGAGCGTCATAAGGAGGCTTAGAAACAGTCTTTACGACCACATTCAGGATCTTCCGATATCCTTTTTTCATAAAGAAAAGACCGGAGTCCTGATGTCTCGCATAACAAATGATGTGGGTGTTATTAAGGGTATGGTATCTACTGCTGTAACAGGAGCATTAAAAGACGTCTTTACCATAGTGGGCTTAACAATAGTTCTGTTTTACCGGGACTGGAAGATGGCTATGTTCGCATTTGTAATTTTACCGATCGCCTTTATTCCTGTTGTGGAATTTGGAAGGCGTGTGCGCAAAATCAGCACAGGTTGCCAGGAGGCGATAGCGGATCTGAATTCTTTCCTGCATGAAACCTTTGCGGGCAACAAGATAGTAAAGGCGTTCGGAATGGAGCAGTATGAAAAGGAACGTTTTCATGAAAAAGCGCTCAATCTTTTTAGACTTGAGATGAAGGCGGTTATAGCCAGCTCCCTTTCATCGCCTATCATGGAAGTTCTTGCAGGCTTCGGAATAGCCTTTATTATATGGTATGGCGGTTTAAAGGTGATTTCCGGCACATCAACGGCAGGAACATTTTTTTCTTTTATGGCTGCAGTCCTTATGCTGTATGACCCTGTAAAAAAATTAAGCGGGTTGAACAATGCGATTCAGCAGGGGCTTGCGGCTTCAGACAGGGTTTTTGACATCATAGACAGAAAATCGGAGATAGCAGAGGATGGCAACCCTGTAAAAATCCAATCCAGGCCCCACAATGTAATGTTTGATAATGTTTTTTTTAAATATGAAGAGGAGATGGTATTAAAAAACATCAACTTTAATGTTAAAGCCGGAGAGATACTGGCTTTAGTTGGAATGAGCGGGGGCGGGAAAACATCCCTTGTTAATCTGATACCGAGATTTTACGATGTAACTAAAGGGGCAATCCTTTTTGACGGGATCGATATTCGAAAAGCATCAATATCATCACTTCGCAAACAGATCGCAATAGTAACTCAGGAGCCCATACTTTTTAATGATACCGTGAGAAACAATATTGCTTACGGGAACCAGAACGCATCTCAAGAGGATATTGAAAATGCGGTAAAAGCCGCCTATGCCTATGATTTTATACAGGGTTTTCCTGATAAATATGACACAATGATTGGAGAGCTTGGCGCGCGCCTGTCAGGCGGAGAAAAGCAGCGTATATGCATAGCCAGGGCGCTGTTAAAGGATGCTCCTGTATTAATCCTCGACGAGGCAACCTCATCACTGGACACAGAGTCTGAAATGCTTGTTCAGAAGGCGCTTGAAAATCTGATGAAGGGTCGCACTACCTTTGTAATCGCTCACAGGCTTTCAACCATCGATTATGCAGACAGGATAGTGGTAATTGTAGACGGCAGGATTGTGGAAGAAGGGGGAAAGGAAGAACTGATCGCTTGCCGGGGAGAATTTTACAAACTCTATCAGATGCAGTTTAACAATTCAGGGATTCAGGGATTCAGGGATTGATCAATTCAATTATAAATAGATATTTATTCAAAGAGATGTTCCCGCCCTTTGTAATCAATATCCTGTTTTTCACATTTGTTTTTCTGCTGACAAAAATACTTGACATAATAAACTTGATTGTAAATTACAAAATAGGTTTATCCGCTGTCTTTTTGATGCTTATTTATTCGGTGCCCCATTTCCTCGCGTTTGTCATTCCTGTTTCAACAATGATGTCTGTTCTTTTAACCTTCCTCAGATTGTCCGCCGACAATGAAATTGTAGCCCTTAAAGCCGGAGGAGTAAGTGCTTACGGGCTTCTTCCTCCGGTATTTCTTTTCTGTTTAATGGGATGTCTGCTAACAGGCTTTATAACAATATATGGAGTGCCGTGGGGCAGGCTATCCTTTAAAACATTGACTTATGACGTGGTTGCATCAAATGCTGATATTGGTCTTAAAGAGAGGACCTTTAATGACAGTTTTAATGATGTGATGATTTACGTAAATAAAGTTGATTTAAGAAACAAAGCATTGATAAATGTTTTTATTGAAGATCAAAGGAACAAAAATATTGTCAGCACCGTGATCGCTCCAACCGGTAAGCTCTTTAGCGAACCGGACAAGCTTGCTTTTTATCTCCGGCTTTATAATGGAACAGTAAATCAGGTCGACCTTAAAAGCAGGGCAGTGCATTCAATAAATTTTGACACCTATGATATAAGTCTTGATCTTAAAAAGGCTGTTTACGCGGCGAAATCGAGCCAAAAGGATGAAAAAGAGATGAGCCTGACTGAGTTGAGTCAATATCTGCAATCTGCCGCAAAGAAAGATATTAAATACTATTCAGCCCTTATAGTATTTCACAAAAAATTTTCACTTCCTTTTGCCTGCTTTGTTCTCGGTCTTATCGCAATTCCTTTAGGTATAGAGTCGAGTTCTTCAAGGCGGTCATTTAGTTTGGGGCTTGGTCTTGTTTTCTTTCTGGCATATTATTTGATGTTGTCTGCGGGTTTGGTTTTGGGTGAAACAGGTGTTTATCCACCTGTTATCGGTATGTGGACTCCAAATATCGTTATTGGAGCTATAGGATTATATCTTTTTATAAGAACAGCTAATGAACGTCCGATAAATATCTACCCGGTTCTTAATTTGTTTAAGGGTCGTGGAAATAAATTGAAGTGAGCATAGCACATTAGCCCACTGAACTTAGCGCACATTCGGTGCTGATATGAGTGCCTAAAGTGCCTAAGGTGAGCTAAAGTGCCTAAAATTGTGGTACGCCTTCGGCGTGCTAATTGATAACCCCAATGCCACAACCATGACCCAGACCCGACACTATCTACTACCCCGGCTGATGTATAACGCCTGGGCGAGTTTTAAAATAGGCAGAATTCCTTAACTTTAGGCACTTTAATTGCTTTATGCCGATAATATATAAATATTTGACCAGAGAAATCCTCAAATACTTTGCAATCATTCTAATAATGGTTGTAGGCATTTATGTTGCTGTCGATTTTTTCGAAAAGGTAGATAATTTTATGGAAGCAGGTCTTTCTCTTTCAAAGACCTTTTCCTATTTAATATTAAAGATACCATTTATTGTCGCCCAGATAATTCCGCTCAGCATCCTGCTTGCAGTGTTGATTGTTTTTGGCCTGATGACTAAAAATAATGAACTGGTTGCTTTAAAAAGCAGCGGCATAAGCACCTATTATTTTTTAACACCGGTAATTTTATTGGGAATAATATTTAGCGCATTTCTTTTTTTCCTGTCAGAAGTAATTGTTCCGGTAAGTATGGAACATGCTAACAAAATATGGCTGAAAGATGTCAGAAAAGAATCCGCGGTAATATCAAAGGAAAAAGATATCTGGATTAAGGGTAATTGCACGATAACGCACATAAAACACTACAATTCTGCAAACAGCGCTATATTCGGGGTTACTATCAATTATTTTGACGTAGATTTCAGGCTTATTAGAAGGGTTGACGCAAAAAAAGGTGTTTTTATTCAAAACAGATGGTGCCTGTATGATGTAGCGCAGCAAAATCTTAATAAGAAAGATAATAACTATAAGATAAGCTTTCATGAAAAGATTATTGAGAAGTTGGATTTTATGCCTGATGATTTAATGAGGGTTATAAAAAAATCGGAAGATATGAGTTTCAAGGAGCTGATCTCATATATCAGAAAGATTGAAGCAGAAGGATATGACGCTACAAGTTACAGGGTGGACCTTTATGCCAAGACAGCTTTTCCTTTTGTTTGCATTATTATGTGCATGATGGGCACAGGTATTGCTGTAAGAGGAAAAATCAAGGAGGGCCTGCCCCTCATCATTGCATTAGGCATAGGAATAGCATTTCTTTATTGGATATCTTATAGCTTTTGCATATCGCTTGGATATGGAGAAATGCTTCCTCCTGTTATTGCCGCATGGGCTGCAAACCTTATTTTTTTATGTTTTGGCGCGCTTATATTATTAAATAGTGATTAAATTAAAGTGCCTAAAGTTTGTGGTACGCCTGAGGCGCATTCCTTAACTTTAAGCACTTTAACATACTTTGGGCACTTGTAACTTTATGATTCTTTTATATAATATTCTTCTTGCAGCAGGAATTACCATTGGGCTTCCTCTGATAATTCCGCTTGTGCTCGCAACCGATAAAAGACGAAAAACGGTTCTGTACAGGCTGGGGCTTATGCCTCTTCCGGAACGCATAAGACAAAACAGATCATATCATCCTCACAACAGACCGATATGGGTACATGCCCTTTCCGTGGGCGAGGTTCTTTCCGCAGTTCCTCTGGTTAAAGAATTAAAGAGCTGTTTTAAACATCAGGATATTGTTTTTTCAGCTTCCACAAAAACAGGGTTTGAAATAGCAAATAATCTTTTAAAGGAAAATGCAGATGCAATATTTTTCTTTCCCTATGATTTGCTGATTTCAATAAAACATATTGCCACAAAGGTTGAGCCGGCCATTGTTATTATTGTTGAGTCTGATATATGGCCGAATTTTATGTTTGAAATGAAAAAGCGCAATGTTCCTGTGATCCTTGTAAACGCAAGGCTTTCAAGAAAATCATATTTTGGATACAAACGGTTTTTATTCTTTTTTAAAAAACTTTTTTTATCCTTTTCAAAAATTTGCGTTCAGTCTTTGAAAGACGCCCATAGCTTCAGCCTTTTAGGGATTCCGCCGGGCAGGATAACAATAACCGGAAATATAAAATTTGACCGGCAATACGATTCTGTCGGACGTGAAGAAATAAATAAATTAAGACAATCTTTGCTTGTTAATCCGTCTCAAAAGATCCTGCTCGCAGGAAGCACGCATTACGGAGAAGAGGCAATACTGCTTGACGCCTTTTCAAGACTAAAAAAGGAATATCTTGATCTTATCCTTATTATTGTCCCCAGAAATCCGGATCGAGCCAAATCAGTATGCCGAATCTGTAAATCAGCGGGTTTTTTTGCGGTTACAATGGCTGAGCTTGAAGAAAAAAAGACCGGGCAGGATGTGATCGTTGTTGACAGGATAGGGTCGTTAAAAACGCTTTACGCCATAGCGGATATAGCCTTTGTGGGCGGAAGCCTTGTAAGCTGCGGAGGCCACAATCCTCTTGAGCCTGCTGCATTTTCCAGACCGATTATCTTTGGGCCGAACATGAGCGATTTCGCGGATATATCGGATATGCTTATAAGCTCTGGTGGAGCCGGCTCTGTGCAGGATGCGGAAAGCATATATAATATTGTATCAGAGCTGCTGATCGACAATCAGAAAGCCGGAGAAATGGGAAGCATGGCTTTCAAAGTATTTAATGCCAACAAAGGGGCTGTTGAAAAGACCTTGAAGGTGATTAAAAGTTTTCTTTAACCCAAAATTTGATCATACTCGAAGCTCGATTGTATATGTTTATTGAAGATATTTTATCTTCGTGTTCTTCGTGGTAAAAAAAGGCAATTAGATGATAGACAAAATCAGAAAAAAAATAGAAAGCATTATGACAGGTGAGGATAAAACCTGTTTTTTTTCTTTTGCTTCCATTTTGTTTATTATTTCCCTTGCATACGGTTATGCTGTAAAATTAAGAGAATTCTGCTATAAAACAGGGATAGTAAAATCAAAAAAGCTGCCCTGCGCGGTAATATCTATCGGGAACATAACGGTTGGCGGAACAGGAAAAACTCCTATGACCATCAAGGTTGCACAGATAATCAGTGGCCTTGGCTATAAGGTAGCCATAATCAGCAGAGGATATAAAGGGGGGGCGGAAAAAACAGGAGGAATTGTAAGCAACGGGCACACTATATTCATGGAGCCTGAAAAGGCGGGTGACGAACCATTTATGATAGCCGCAAAAATAAAAAACATACCTGTTGTTGTAGGTCAAAACAGGTACAAGGCCGGCAGTCTGGCTATAAGGGAATTTGATCCTGATGTTATTGTGCTTGATGATGCTTTCCAGCATCTTGATCTGAAGCGAGACATTGATATTGTTCTTTTGGATTGCCGCCGTCCTTTTGGCAACGCGCATCTTCTTCCAAGGGGCATTTTAAGAGAGCCAATCTCTGCATTAAAGCGAAGTGATGCATTTGTTTTAACAAGGTTTGATTCTGCTTCCGATTATATCAGGCAAGCTGCTGTGGATAAAATTGAAAACCTGGCGCATGGCAGACCGTTTTTCAGGTCTTTTCATGTTCCGAATCTTTATAAACCGGCAAATGACAAAAAGAGCATGCCTGGCATCAAGTTGCAGAACTTTGATTCTGGTTTGTTACATGGACGCAGAGTCGTTGCCTTTTCAGGGTTGGCAGGAAATGATGATTTTCGCAGAACAGTTGAAAGCCTTAAATGCGATCTGATCGATTTTTTTGAATTTCCGGATCACCATAAATATACGGAAACTGATCTGCAAAGAATCATACAATCATCAATTAATGCTCAAGCTGAATTTATTCTCACAACTGAAAAGGACTATGTGCGGATTTCCGGCAAAACTTCATGGCCCATAGAGATTGTTGTTGTCGGCATAGAGCTTTCCCTGGGAGATGATGAAAGCCCCTTTGTCGATTTTATTAAAACCAGGCTTGAGCCTTTACTATTATCATGAAAAAACCAAATTTAAGTATAGCAGTTATTGCAAAGAACGAAGTGGACAGGATCAATCGTCTGCTCAAGAGCGTAAGATTTGCCGATGAAGTACTTGTTGTGGATTCCGGAAGCACAGACGGCACTCAGGATGTCTGCAAAAAGCTTGGAGCAAAGGTGGTTTTTAATAATTGGCCTGGATATGCTGCTCAGAAACAGTTTGCAATGGATTACACAACATCGGAATGGATACTGAACCTTGATGCCGACGAAGAAATATCAGGCCCACTTGCAGAAGAGATACAGCAAGCCATTAAAAATGTCGGCCCGGAGGTATCTGCTTTTTCCATGCCGAGACTATCCAGGTATCTTGGCAAATGGATAAAACATGGCGGATGGTACCCTGATCGCAAGGTGCGCCTTGTTCGCCGGGGCAAAGGCATGTGGAAAGGGGATGGTCTTCACGAAAAACTGATTGTTAATGGAAAGATAGAGCAGCTCTCTAAGCCGATTCTTCATCATGTTTACCGGAACATTTCAGATCACGTGGTAACCATAAACAGGTTTTCAGATATTCACACTGTCGAACGCGGCCCGGCCGGGGGCTGGTTTGTTTTTGCAGGCGCAGTTCATGCTATTGGCAAATTCGCAGAATGTTATTTATGGAAACTCGGCTTTTTAGATGGCATCCCTGGGCTTGTTATTGCCATGAATTCAGCCTGGTATGTCTTTCTTAAGCATGCCAAGGCCTGGGAGTCCGGTCTGCATGTTTAACTTGCAAGAGATTACATATAAAGTTCTTGCCGGCCTGCTTAAAGTCCTGGGCCTTATCCCGCGCAAGACAGCATTCAAGCTGGGTAACTTTATCGGACAAATTCTGTTCCTGGCTGACAGAAAGCATCGGAAAATAGCGATAGACAATCTGACACGTTCTTTTGGCCGTGAAAAAAGTTCGCATGAGATTAAAATTCTTGTTAGACGTGTTTTCAAAAATCTCGGACAGATTATTTTTGAGATCGGGTGGTCTTTGAGACTTGAGAGAAAAGACTTTCAAAAGCATTTTAATATCCAGGGATTGTCCAATTACAGAAATGCGTATGAAAAAGGCAAGGGCGTGTTGCTGCTTACTGCTCATATGGGGAACTGGGAGCTTTTGTCGATTGTTATTGCCATGGCCGGCTATCCGGTCAGTGTCTTGTACCGGCCGCTTGATTTTTTTCTGCTGGATCGCTTATTTGCTATGATAAGAGGTCGTTTCGGCACAGAATTGATTCCCAGCGCCCAATCTATGCGCAGGATTCTGCGAAGCCTGAAACATGGTAAGGTTGTTGGAATATTAATAGATCAGAATGTTGATTGGTATGAAGGGGTTTTTGTCGATTTTTTTGGCCACAGGGCATGCACAAACAAAGGCATGGCGCTTTTGGCACGCAGGACAGGGTCGCCTGTTATCCCGCTTTTTTTAGTGCGTGAAAAATCAGGATTTACGGCAGAATTCGGATCGGAAATTCCTTTAATAAAAACAGAAGATATCAGAAAAGATATTGAAGCAAACACACAGCAGTATAACAGGGTTATAGAAGACTTTATCCGTCAACACCCTGACCAGTGGTTCTGGGTTCATCAACGCTGGAAAACAAAACCATACTGCCCGTGGCCAGGAAAAAAATAGAACACGGATCACACGGATTTTACGGATAAAAAACATGAATTGTTATATAAGTTATTTTTTAATGCACTTTATGAAAATTATGACGTAATAATTCTGTGAAAATCCATAAAAAAGGAGAAATATGTTACATTCGGAAATAACCGAAAAGATAATAAAGGCCTTTTTTAAGGTTTATAACGTGTTGGGATATGGCTTTTTGGAAAAAGTATACGAAAATGCACTTGTTATTGAGTTGCAAAAAATGGGTTTTAATATATCACAGCAACATAATGTCAAAGTTTACTATGATATGAAGATGGTAGGGGATTATTACGCTGATATTATAGTAGATGATAATATCATCATAGAACTCAAAGCAGCAGAGAGTTTAAAGAAAGAACATAAGGCTCAGTTAATAAATTACTTAAAAGCGACAGAAAAAGAGGTGGGACTTTTATTGAATTTTGGTAGAACTCCTGAATTTAAACGGGCAATATTTACCAATGACAGAAAAAATTTATTGCAAGCTGAGATTGATGGATAACAGGGATTGAAATTATTTAAATAGTTCTGTGAAAATCAGTATAATCCGTGTCATCCGTGTTCTATAAAAAATGGCGATAAAACCAATACAAATAGAAAATATAAAACAGCTCCTTATCCGCTCCACCAACTGGATCGGCGATGCTGTCATGACTACGCCTGCTGTCAGGGCAATCAGAAAAAACTTCCCCCATGCCGAAATCAGCATATTAACCAAGCCATGGGTTGCTCCTGTGTTTGAAAGCAGCCCTTATATTGATAATATACTAATTTATGATGATTTTGAAAAACACAAAGGCCTTTCCGGGAAGCTGCGGCTTGCAAGGGAATTGAAAACATACGGGTTTGATGCGGCAATCCTGCTGCAAAACGCCTTTGAAGCCGCCCTTATCGCATTTTTTGCCGGCATTCCATGTAGAATCGGGTATAATACAGATGCCAGAAGTTTTTTATTGACCCACTCTGTTTCCTGCACGCCTCAAATCAAGAAGATGCATCAAACCGGATATTACCTGGGTATTCTCCACGGGATAGGTCTTGACACAGACGGCCCTGGGCTGGATCTTGTTGTAGATAAGAAATATCAAAACCGGGCCGCAAAAATTTTGGAAGAACATGGCGTATCAAGGGCAGACAGATTGGTAGGGATCAACCCGAGCGCCACCTTTGGCCCTGCCAAGCAGTGGTTTCCGGAACGTTACGCTGCCTTGTCGGATAAAATACATGAAGTTTTTGGAGCCCGCATACTTCTTTTTGGAGGTCCGGGAGACAGAGAACTGGGCAGAAGAATTTCACAGATGATGCAGCATCCGCCGGTTGACCTTTGCGGCAAAACCAAACTTGAAGAGGCAATAGCCTTGATAAACATGTGCAATCTTTTTATTACAAATGATTCAGGATTGATGCATGTCGCGGCTGCCCTTGATATTCCGTTGATTGCCATATTCGGTTCTACAAATCCGGTTACAACAGGGCCTAAGGGCTTAGACAGCAGGATTGTGCGGATTCCTGTTGAATGCAGCCCCTGTTTGAAACCGGAATGCCCCAAAGGCCATCTCAAATGCATGGATCAGATAGAAGTTGATATGGTTTTTGATGTTGCAAAGGAACTTTTGTGAACATACTCATTGTAAAATTGAGCGCAATCGGCGATGTGATCCATACCCTTCCTGCTCTGAATGCTGTTAGAAAACAGTATCCTGACGCACATATTACATGGCTTGTGGAAGAGGCGGCACATGGCGTTATCAAAGGGCATAAAGCGCTTGACAGAATAATTGTTTCAAAAAGAAAGACATGGCTGAAAGGGCTTGCCGGGCGATCCTGTGTTAAAAATCTTAGAGAAGTTTGTAGTTTTATTAAGGAGCTGCGGGACACCAGATACGACCTTATACTCGATTTCCAGGCTCTGCTTAAAAGCGGGGTTTTAATAGGGCTGGCCAGGGGAGGGCGGAAGATCGGCTTTGACAAAGGCATGGAACACCAGGAACACAGTTATATATTCTTAAATGAACGTATTAAGCCTGTTGACATGGAGGTTCACGCTCTGATCAGGGGGATGATGCTTTTAGAATCAATAGGGATTCATTCTCGTGAAGCTGTATTTAATGTTCCGGTTTCAGACCAGGATCACAATGCTGCAGATGATCTGCTGATGCAACATGGCATAAAAACGCCGAAACTCCTTGTTGCAATAAATCCAATGGCAAAATGGGAAACAAAGCTCTGGGATAATCTGAAATTTTCAAACCTTGCAGACAGGCTGATCAAGCAGGCAAATGCTGATGTAATTTTTACAGGAAGCATGGAAGATAGCGACGCGATCGAAGATATTATTTCAAACATGAAAGTCATGGCCGCCAATCTTGCCGGCAGAACAGACCTGAAAACACTGGCTGCTCTTTATGAAAAAGCATCTATTATTATTTCGACCGACACAGGGCCCATGCATCTGGCCGCAGCTATCGGAACCCCTGTTGTGGCCCTTTTCGGACCTACAGCGCCGCGTAGAACCGGTCCGTTTGGGCCTGCCCATACAATTATCAGGGCAGATCTGGAATGCAGCCCCTGTTTTAAAAGGCAGTGCAAAACAATTGACTGCATGAAACAGATCACTGTAGATCAGGTTTTTGACGCGGTAATGTCTGCAATTCTTTTACCTAAAGAGAATAAAAGTAATTTATAAAACCACGAAGCTCACGAAGGAATAAATAAAAAAAATATCACAAGAGCACAAAAAATAAGAATATTTGATTCCCGGGCATTGTTTCGTGTTTTCGTACTTTCGTGTTTTCGTGATTAATTTAAAACTGAGAATTTAAAATTCAAAATTGTTTACTTGGGATCTCGCATGGATGTTTGTATTATAATTGTTAACTGGAATACTAAAAAACTTTTATTAGACTGTATTCGCTCAATCCATGAGACTGTAAAAAATATATCATTTGAAATATGGCTGGTGGACAACGCATCAACAGATGGCAGCTTGGAGGCTGTTAAACAAAATTATCCTGATGTAAATATTATCCGGAATAAGAAAAACTTAGGTTTTGCCGCTGCCAACAACATGGCACTGGAAAAGATGCGAGGCCAGTATGCTTTACTGCTCAATACAGACACGATTCTCACAAACGGAGCGGTTGAAGACCTTTTCGATTTTATGGAAAAAAATTCTGACGCAGGCATGGCATGCGGTCAACTGCTTAATAAGGATGGATCAAAACAAAACTCTGTTGCCAATTTTCCGGGCATACACTCTCTGATCTGCAATGAAAGCCTTTTGCAGATACTATTTCCCAAAAAATTTCCTGGAAAGAGAAGAGAATATAAAAAGCCTGTTGAGGTGGATTCATGTATCGGAGCCTGTTTGATGGTCAGAAAAAAGGCCATGGATGAGGTTGGCCTGCTTGATAAAAGGTATTTCTTTTTCTTTGAAGAAACTGATTGGGCATACAGGATGAAACAGGCTGGATGGAAAATATATTTTGTTCCATCAGCGAAAATTTTTCATATCCAGGGGCAAACTGTAGGCCATAATGTCGTTTCCAGGATAATGTTCTACAGATCACGTTATATTTATTTTAAAAAATGGTACAAGAATTCTTATCCGCTTATCCGCCTTATTATTTTTGTCAGGCTGTTGATAAATACAATTTTGAGTCTGGCAGGGGTTGTTGCCACATTTGGTATGAATGCGGGCATAAGAAGGAAGTTGTCGGTTTATAGCAGGCTGATCTTATGGCATCTTGTTGGGTGCCCGGAAGACAGATAGGATTATTTTTATGCTGGTCAAGGGAAACAGCGATTTAATAAAAGATATCCGCAGCATTTTATTAATCCAGCTCGGCGATATAGGCGACGTGGTGTGGGCTACACCCACCTTTCGTGCTGTAAAGGAGGCATATCCGCAGGCAAATGTTTCGGTTCTCTTGAGAGAAAGTTTTGGATCGCTTTTAGAGGCAGACCCTCATATTCATAAAACCTTTGAAGTGAAGCGATATAATGGAAGTTTTTTAAAAAAGGCTGTAAAACAACTATTGTTTTTAAAAGAGTTTCGTAACGAGAACTTTGATATGGTTTTTGATCTTCGCTTCGATGACAGAGGGGCTTTCATGGCTCTTTTGTCAGGAGCTCAAATCAGGGTTGCCTTGGTTTATCCAGGCTTTAAATGGCGTAATTTCCTCTTTACACACCTCGTTGAACCGCCTGTTAGCAAAGAAATAATTTACGGTGCTGCAGAGCAATCTCTTCGGATTGTAAGAGAGTTCGGCATAGATACAAAACATAAGATTCCCAGACTCTGGGTTTATGAAAAAGTCAAAAAACGAGCGAAACAACTTTTAGATGCTAATGGGATAAAGACTTCAGACAGATGGATTACACTGAACCCATTTTCAAGGTGGCATTACAAGGAATGGGGTTATGAAAAATGGGTGCAGATTGTTGACTGGTTATGGAAAGAATATGAAATTCCGACAGTTGTTGTCGGAGCCCCCGAAGAGAGAGGAAAATCAATTGATATAGTCAATAAATGTAAAGGACGAATTTATAACCTTACCGGCAGAACCACCTTGGATGAACTGGCTGGAGTACTCAGCTTTAGCAGCCTGCATGTGGGTGTGGATAGTGCGGCTCCACATATCGCCGCGGCCGTGGGCACTCCCACAATAACCATTTACGGTCCCTCCGAATGGCTGGTTTGGGCGCCTTTGGGTGAAACACACAGTGTTGTTACTCCGGATCGCTATTGTGCTCCATGCCACCAGAAAGGATGTGATGGTAGCGGCACAAGTAAATGTCTTGAAGAGTTAACAATTGACAAGGTAGAAAGGGCTATTCATGGGGTCCTGGATAAGAGCGGGATACTTACAACCTGAAAGGATGTAGAAAAATGAGCAAGGTCTTAATCGGCATACCTGTTTTGGACAATGTGGAGATAACCAGAGCATGCCTGCAACATCTTTATCGAAACACTGAAACTGATAGATCAAGATTAAATGTTTCTGTTTTGATAGTTGATAATGGATCACAGAATAATATAGAAGATATTTTTCGACAAGAATTTAAAGATCCGAAATTTCCCACTTATTTTTTGAGAAATTCGGAAAATATAGGCGTGGCTGCCGCATGGAATCAAATATTAAAGTTTGCTCCAGAGAAAGAGCTCGAAAAATCCTTTTATTACGATTATTATGTTATATCAAATAATGATGCGTTCTTCGGCATTGATTGGCTCCAACCACTTGCAGAAACCATGGAAACCGATAAAAGGATAGGCTGGATTTCTGCCATGGAAAACGGATCCCCTGTATTGGAAGAACTAATAGAAGCCCATTTGCTGTCAAAGGAATATCGGGTAAATCCACAAACACCATATACCACTGAGGTCATTAATGAGAGTTTGAAGCAAATTTATGAAAAATGGGGAGGACATGAACCTTTCTGCCGACTTGTCAGGAACAAGGACCTGCCTTTTTTTATCCCATTTCAAAAAGAGGGCAGGTCTGCTGTCTGCTTTATGGTAAGACCTGCCATGATTAATCAGATCGGTTTTTTTGATCAAGACTATTCTCCAATCGGCATTGCTGAAGACCTGGAATACTTTCTGAGAATGGAGCGAATTTTAATGCCGTCGTGGCTGACTGATGAAATATATCCTGAAGATGCAAAATGGAAATGCGGTTTTTGTGGTAAGAGCGTCGTGCATCACAACTGGTGCAGCACACGCCAGGGGCCGAACTTTGATGGCCGGAAATGGGATAAAGTGAGAGAGAAAAACTGGAAAGCCAAGTTTGGGAAATCCCGCAAATATTATACAAAATTACTACCATAAATTGTTTTTGATCTGAAGAGTGTTATGAAAAAGATTGCGTTTGCAATGGAAAAATTCAGTCGTTATGCGGGTGGAGCGGAATCGTACGCTGTTTCTCTTGCCACTTCCCTTATAGAAAATGGGTGGGAAGTGCATCTTTTTGGAGAAACGTGGGATGGTGAACCTGAAGCAGCGGTTTTCCACAAGATAATCATTCCGAAATATCTTCCAGCCTGGCTCAAAATGGTCTTGTTTGCATTGAACCATAAGAGGGCGGTAAAAAATCAAGATTTTGATGTTGTCATGGGTTTTGGCAATACCTTGTATATGAATGTTTATCAAAGTCATGGCGGCGTACACTGGCTTTCGACAAAAAGAAAAGTTTACTCAGAAAAGAGTAAAATTAAACGGGCAATAAAACGATTGATTATCATTTTATCACTAAAGCAATGGATCAGGGCATGGATTGAATCAGCGCCATTTCGACTTGATCCACAGCCAAAAATCGTGGCTATTTCTCAAATGATAAAAAAGGACATGGAGTCTTTTTTCAGGGTAAAAGGTTCAGAGATCAAAGTTATATACAATGGTGTTGACACTTCCCGATATAACCAGAACCTGCGTCATGAGCTTAGAGGTCCGCTGCGAAAGCAAAGGGGGATAAAAGAGGACGATGTCGTCTTCTTGTTTATTTCGTACGACTTGAAGAAAAAAGGGATCGAGCCACTTGTGGAGGCTGCGTCTCAATTAAAAAAAATGGGTAATACCGATTTTAAAGTTATGGTTATCGGCGGACTTCCCTATAGAGCCCTTTTAAAGCAGATCAAGACCCTCAATATTGAAGATAAGATACTTTTTACAGGGCCGGTTCGCTCTACCGAAGAATATTATGCAAACAGTGATGTATTCGTGCTTCCAACTTATTATGACGCGTGTTCTCTCGTTGTGATTGAGGCTATGGCATGCGGTCTTCCGTCAATTACAACCACGAGCAATGGGGCAGCAGGTATTATAACCGATGGGAAAGACGGCTATATTATTCCTCATCCACCTGGAGCACAGGACCTGGCGAAAAAAATGCAGCTGCTTCTGAATTATGAGAAACGCCGGGAGATGTCAAGGGAAGCTTTGCTCACAGGCCGGAGCTATTCCGCAAAAAAGAATCACCAGGAGATGATGATGATACTTGGCGAAGTGGCGGCTTTGAAAAGATTATGTGTAGGATAAATTAATATGGATATCTTAGGAATCTCAGCATTTTATCATGACAGCGCCGCCTGTCTTGTGCAGAACGGTGAAATTGTCGCCGCAGCCCAGGAAGAACGCTTTACCCGCAAAAAACACGACTTTGCTTTTCCTCGTAACGCCATAAACTATTGTCTTAAAGAAGGTGGTTTGAATGGGAAAAACCTGGACCTTGTTGCCTTTTACGACAAGCCTTTTATCAAATTTGAACGTATTCTGCAGACCTACCTGGCTTATGCGCCGGTTGGAATTAAATCGTTCATCAAGGCAATGCCTTTATGGGTAAAGCAGAAATTATGGATGAAAGAGTTTATTAAAAAGGAACTTGGCTTTGAAGGAAAAATCATCTTTCCTGAACATCATGAGTCACATGCCGCAAGCGCATTTTTTGCGTCACCCTTTCAGGAAGCTGCTTTTCTTACCATAGACGGGGTAGGTGAATGGGCAACCACCAGTTATGGCATTGGCAAAGATAATAATATAAAAATCTTATCCGAGATTCATTTTCCACATTCTCTGGGTCTTCTCTATTCCGCCTTTACTTATTACACCGGTTTTAAAGTCAACTCCGGTGAATATAAGCTAATGGGATTGGCGCCATACGGTGAACCTGAATATAAAGACCTGATCCTTTCAGAGTTGATGGATCTTAAAGAGGATGGTTCTTTCAAAATGAACATGGAGTACTTTAATTACTGCGCCGGTCTTACGATGACCAGCAAAAAATTTGGGAAATTATTCGGAGGCCCTCCTCGAAAACCTGAATCACAATTGACCCAGCGGGATATGGACCTTGCCCGTTCAGTTCAGGATATAACTGAAGAAGTAATACTCCGGATGGTAAGACACATCCATAAAGAAACCAATCAGAAAAATCTTTGCCTTGCGGGTGGTGTGGCTTTGAATTGTGTCGGCAATGGAAGAATCTTGCGCGAAGGCCCATTTGACAAACTCTGGATACAGCCTGCCGCCGGTGATGCCGGAGGAGCGCTCGGAGCAGCCCTGTTTGTATGGCATCAGTATCTGGGGAATCAGAGATGTTTAGATGCGGGAAAGGGAACTCAAAAAACATCATACCTTGGGCCGGAATTTGAAAACAGATATATATTAGAATACCTGAAAAACAAGGCTATTCCTTCAATCGAATTATCCGATGAAGAAATTCCTGAAAGAATTGCTGATTTAATAGCAGATCAAAAGGTTGTTGGCTGGTTCCAGGGGCGAATGGAATTCGGCCCCAGGGCATTGGGAAGCCGTTCAATTATCGGAGATGCTCGCTCCCAGAAGATGCAGGAAACAATGAATCTGAAGATAAAATTCCGTGAAAGTTTCCGCCCCTTTGCACCTTCCATACTAAAAGAAAAGGCTTCCGACTTTTTTGAAATAGATACGGAAAGCCCTTATATGCTATTAGTAGCCCCGGTAAAAAAAGAAATTCGCAGGGAGATGTCAAAAGAAGAACAAAGACTCTTTGGCCTTGAAAAACTTCATGTTTCACGTTCTGTTATTCCGGCGGTAACACATGTTGATTACTCCGCCCGCATACAAACTGTAAGCATGGAAGACAATCCTTTATATTATAAAATGATCGCAAAATTCGACGAAAAACATGGATGCCCGGTAATCATAAACACATCATTTAACGTCAGGGGGGAGCCGATTGTATGCACCCCTGAAGACGCCTATCTGTGCTTTATGCGAACCAATATGGATTATCTTATTATGGGTAATTACCTGTTGGAAAAAAAGAAACAAAAGCCGCTGGATCAGGATATAGATTGGCAAAAGGAATTTGAGCTGGATTAGGGAAAAGACAATGATTGTTGAAGAAATTAAAAACATCAAGAGCAACAAATCCGATCTTCGTAAATTCGGGATAACAATGGCAGTTGTGCTAATGCTGCTGGGAGGTTTGTTTTTCTGGAAAGAAAAGGGTTATTATTTTTATTTCCTTATTTTTGCCGCCGCATTTATCATTTCAGGTCTTGCCCTTCCGATTGTCCTGAAACCTGTCCATAAAGTGTGGATGACAATATCCATTATATTGGGCTGGATTATGACGCGGGTAATACTGAGCATTTTGTTTTATCTTGTTGTAACGCCAACGAGAGGTCTCGCAAGATTGTTTGGAAAACAATTTCTTGACTTAAAAATAGATAAAAACATCAACAGTTACTGGATTTCAAAACAAGAACAAAAATTAAATAAGGCTGATTATGAAAAACAATTTTAGCATGTTTTAATATCGCTGAATTAGGAGAAGACAACATGAGCAAACTATCCATAATTTTGGAATTCTGGGATTTTTTAAAAGTTCGCAAGAAATGGTGGCTGGCGCCGATAATTATATTTCTGCTGTTCATCGGTGCAATGTTAATCTTTGCGGAAGGTTCGGCAGTTGCTCCGTTTATATATACACTGTTTTAAGGGTTTTTTAATGCAATTGCGTATAGAATAAACTTGGGGAGGGCAAAATGAAAGCCAAGACAGGATGGAAGCCTTACATTATTTCAAGTATAATTGCCATATTTTTAATATTAGTTTTTTTAGAGGTACAGGCACGATTCAAGGTAGCGCATGAAAGTGGAAAACATATAGATATTTTATATGAGGAAAAATTTCCTCTGGCTGAACAACTAATAAAAGATAGACGACCGAAAAATAATGGATTAATTTATTATGATTACCATATTTTCGCATCTGCTCCTTTTTCATCAGAAACGATGACGTTTACTTCTTACTATTCGGCTCGAAATGTTCCGGACAGTATGCCGATTGGAAAGGGAGATGTAACCATATGGATATTTGGTGGTTCCACCATGCAAAACTGTGAAACAGTTGATAAATTAACAATAGCAAATCAATTAGCCCTTAATTTAAAGAAAAATAATATTAAAGCAGCGGTAGTTAATTTTGGAGTAGGTGGTTTTCAATCATCTCTTGAAAGTATAAAATTTCAGGATTTACTAAGAAGGGTGGATAAGAAAGAGCGACCAGATATTGTTATTTTCTATGATGGGTTTAACGATGCAGGTCAAGCGTTCGTATTTGAAGCTGGAACTATGCAAGAGGATTTATCAAAAAAGATGGAAGCCTTGGTAACAGGGAGTTGGGGCAAACTGGCAATATATTCGACTTTGAATTTTATTGGTAAACATTCTTATTATTGGAAAAATCGGTTAGCGTACAAAGTTAGTACTAAGATATTATTTGGTGAAGAAATTATAAAAAATAACCATGATAATCTTTTAAAAGCTGTAGACATTTATGAAGCAAATACGAGAATGATCAGTGGTATATGTAAAGAATTTGATATTAATCCTATCTTTGCCTTACAACCAATGGTTTACACTAAAAAAAATCTCACGGAATTTGAAAAAAAAGTTTACAATAGGCCGAATAGCCAAGACACAATAAACTTTATGAAAAGATTCTATGAAATCGCCAGAAAAAAAATGAATAAGTATGATGATTTTTACGACATGTCGGATGTTTTAAACGACAGCAAAAGAAACGATTTCTACGATCTTGGGCATACAGGGCCATATACTGGAATCACAACTGGATATAAACTGTTCGAAATTATAGAGAAAACCCTTAATAAGCATTCATGATTCAGTTTTTTATAAAGTTTTGCAACATCGTAATATTTTAATGCTGATTCTTTAAAGTTGTTTGGAAAGGAACGTCTCTATAATGGAAAGAGCGCCAAAAATTTGTATGGTATGTGGTGAAACAGATAGAAAACTTCTTATTAAAAAAGATACATGGACTGTTTACCACTGTACCTCTTGCGGGCATGGATATCTAGATCCAAGACCGTCAAAGGATGAGATCGCGGAACTTTATAATAAGAAATATTGTAAGGAACATTTTGTTGAAGGGGGAAAACCCGGCACGCCGGAATTCGATAAAAGGCTAAGCCTGGAAACTCATCGCATTCGATTTTTTAGAGGAATAAAAAGAAAGGGGAAAGTATTGGATATTGGATGCGGATATGGATATTTTTTGGCTGCATGCCGCAAGTACGGTTATGATGTTCAAGGGCTTGACTTCTCAGATTGGGCAGTACAGCATGCTGTTAAAAATGTAGGTATTCCTGTGATCACAGGAGAATTGAATGAAGTTGATTTACCGGCTGCCGACTTTGATGTCATTACAATGTGGCACTCATTGGAACATAATCCTGATCCTGAGAATGCAATTATCCAGTCAAAAAAATGGTTGAAAAAGGATGGCATACTAATAATTGATGTCCCGAACCATGAGGGTACAGATGCTCAAAAGTACTGGGAAAACTGGAATGGTTGGGATTTGCCGTATCATTTTCATCATTTTACATTTGAAACACTAAAAGCTTTACTTAAAACATGCGGCTTTTGCGTGATAAAGACAAAAAACTATCATTCTGAAGCAGTTAAAATGAATTTGAAGCGATTTCCTGTTATTAGCATTTTCGCGCGTCTTATTGCCAAAATGTATTCCGGGCATAGTGTGGCTGTGGTTGCAAAACTTAGGAATTAAGAAAATGATGCGATACATTCTGTAGAGCAGGTCAGGCACATCATTTTCAAGGGGAATTATTTCTGTATGAAAAAGAAAATTACATTTTTTTTCTTAAATATAATTCTGGTTGTCATATCACTTGGCGCGGCAGTTTTGCTTGTTGAGGTAATCCTTCCATTTTTTAACATTAGCACCATTGAAGAAGCAGTCTATCAGGCAAGGCGTCCGGTGGTTCAAGGAATCTATGGGGAATACCATCCGCAGCTTTCCTATACCTTGAAAAAGAACCTTCAAAACGTGAGGCTATACTATCCTGAACAACTGGACTATACAATCGACACAAACAAATACGGTTTCAGGGGTTCTGACTGGGACCTGTCTTCCGAAAGAAAAAATATTGTTATTATAGGTGATTCATTTGCTTTTGGTTGGGGTGTTAATTGGGAAGAAACAACAGGGCAGATTCTCGAAAAAGAGCTGCAAAAAAAAGATCCATTATATCAGGTAATCAACCTGGCTACTTCTGGATGGGATCTGGATCGCATAATTCAGAGCCTGGAATTGTACAAAGATTTATTAAAACCTGTTGCAGTTGTGTATATTTTTTGTCCCAATGATCTTTTGGGCGACATTAAGAAACTGCCTTCCGGCGCTTATGATATAGAATATCATCCCAACCCGGGTGATGAAGAAGGTTTCAAGGCAATGGTTGTGCGCCAGCAGCCCGATTACTGGTCATGGAACAAGTTCTACCGAAGCTCGTATGGAAAGGCTTACCATGCACGTATCATAAGACCAATATTCAGCAAAAGGATTCGTAAATCCCTGAGCATCGATCCCGCGCCTGAGGGATATGATTTTCCGCCTCCTATTGATCCCCCCGCTGAATGCACTCTTGATGAAGAGCGTAAACAGTTTTTCTCATATTGTCTTAATCGTCTTCACGAGGACGCGGGCCAAGGCAATCTATATATCTTGGACACATCTGACAAATCGATATTATATAGAAAAGATAGTCCAGACAATCGAAGATGGATTTTAAGGGAATTTTGCCTGAAGACACAGGGTGCTTATTTCATCGACTTTGAAACATTTGTCAGAAAAACCCCTGGTAGCAGAAAATATTACCTTGACCACGACGACCACTGGTCTCCGGAAGGGCATGCCGTTGCGGCCAGACTTCTGCTGGAAAGGATGGATAGATAAAAAATAATCAGCTTGAGAATTCTGAGGAAACACCTATGTTAAGGAACTTGAAAAATTATATATATAATCAATATCCTCTATTATCTGTTGCAAGTAATTACTTTAATGTTGCAAGGGACATGAGAAGATTTGGCATCAAATTAACCCCTTATGGATTTAAGTTTATGGGTCCGAAAGAATTGCAAAATGGCTTGTATGAGCCCGATGAAACAAAGCTAATTAAAAGCTATCTGATGGAATCCACAGTTTTTGTCGATATAGGGGCAAACATAGGATATTATACATGTTTAGCTAGACATGCCGGGCTAAAAGTCATAGCAATTGAACCCTTGTTGTATAATCTCGAATACTTATATGTAAATTTGGAAACAAACGGATATTATGATGTAGAAGTATTTCCGGTTGGATTGGCTGCCAATCCAGGTATGACTACATTGTTTGGGCCGGGCAGTGCCGCATCACTTATTCAGGATTGGGCAGGTATTTCAACTAAGAAGAGAATAGTACCTTTATCTACATTAGACATTATAATTGGTGATAGATTTGCCCATGAGAAACTTTTGTTCAAGGTTGATGTGGAAGGCGCCGAATATGAGATGCTGAAAGGTGCTGACAAAACACTGGCTGCTTTTCCTGATTCGGTATGGATTGTTGAGATTGGTCTCTCAGGGAATCATCCTGATGGACTGAACCCAAACTTTCTTAAAACATTCGAAAAATTATGGTCTCATGGATATAAAGCTTATACCATTGGAAAAGATAGCAAATTAGTATTACAAAAGGATGTTTTAACATGGATAAAAAAATCAGATTCAGGCGGAAATTTTCTTTTTAAAAAGCAAGCGTAGCTATGAAAAAAACAATGAAAAGAAAATATATAAAAATTGTCTTGTTTAACTTGCTGTTGCTGGTTCTGCTGTTAAGTCTTTACGAAGGCTATATGTTTGTTATGGTAAGGAGCCCAAATCTGCTTGCAATGTGCCCAAGGAAAATACAGAACAGCATTGGTTATTTATATGCCTGGGGCGACAGGAATATTATTCAATTTACACCTGAATGTGCCATGTACGACAAGGAACTTGGATACACATTGAGGCCGGGATCTTGTGTCTTTTCGGGAAAAGAATTCAGCAATACATATTATGTCAACAGTGTGGGCGTGAGAGACGATGAGGCTTCATTGCATCATCCCCAGATCATTGTTACAGGAGATTCCGTCGCTATGGGCTGGGGAGTGAATCAGGAAGAAACCTACGCGCAACTAATAGAGAAGAAATTCGGTGCAACTGTTTTAAATGCCGCTGTTTCATCATATGGTACGGCAAGGGAAATGATGATGCTTGCTCGTGTTCAAACAGACAAACTCAAATACCTGATCGTGCAATATTGCGGGAATGACTATGGTGAAAATAAGCAATTTTATCTGGACAATAATGTGCTGAATACCATGACGGAAGAGAAATATAACTACTATACGGGTCTCTATGATAGATCAAAAGGTTATTTTTTAGGTAAATATTTACTTATGAAGGCAAAAAAGAGAATCCGTGAATTCAAAACAACCAATGAAGTTGAAGCATCATATCAATTGGATAAAGACGAGATCGGTTTTTTTCTCAATGCTCTGATACATGGCCCTGTTGATCTGAATGGTGTTCAAATTATAGCATTTATAGTAAACGGGAGAAATCCAGCCGATAATATCGATTTTACAAGAAAGTTGAAGGAGCGCATATCAAATCAAAACTTGCCTTCATTTATTAGGAACATGGTCGTACTGGATACATCAACCATTCTGAAACAAAATCATTTTTACGTCCTTGATGCCCATCCCAATCAATCAGGACATGAAGTGATTGCCGATGAGATAATAAAGGCAATAGAAAACACAGAAAGACGAGAAAAAAAGCTGGAAACAAGCATGTGAATTCGAGAGGATAGTACTTTTCATTACCCGATTGCCCCACAGTATTAATTAAGTACCCATTTGACCAGAATATAGAGTTTTTGGAAAATTATTTTAAGTCGGCTTTAAAGCCCGTCGATACTCAAATTGCATGTTAGCAGCATGGCGGATTGTGTGATGGTAGACCAAATCTAATAAATGATTATTTCTTTACTTCACAGGCGACCAGACAATAACAGAATAACCTTCAATAAACAGACTGCCAATATATGTCCGCTGAGCCCTGTGAATCTTAATCTGGCCCCGCTTTTCAAGTTGTCTCAAAAAGTCCAAGTATCCTGAAAGGTATTTTCTTTTTTTAAAATACTGAATTGATAAGTAATCCAGAAGATTATTTTCATCCAGAAATTCTGCTATCGGTTCAATATGTATGCAAAGGGCTGGCCTCTGTCTGAGCAGGTATTCCACAAACCTCTTATATTGAGTGCCCACTTGCTCGATTGAAGCTGAGGTATAAATAATAGAGTTGTTCTCAAGGTTAAAATTCTCATCCGGATCAAAGAAATTAAACCGTTTAGCAAAAAAATTGCGATCTATTCCGTTACGAGCGAGTCTCTGAATTATTTTCTGAGAGGATGTCGCCCAGTCCAAGCCCCATATCTTTGCCTTTGGGTTAACATTTCTTACCCGGAATAAGTTGTGCCCAGGCCCACAGCCGAATTCATATACTGTTTCTGCGTTACGCATGTACTTATCAAAGAGCCAATCCTGAATAATAGCATGTGAATTGCGTTCGAAATCCTTGTGTGCCGGTGTAATGAATTTTTGTTTCCATCTAAGAACGTTATATTTCCCGTAATACCTTGGAACAAGTGCCTCAACTGTTGAACTTGTTTCTAATTCATCAAGGTTTTGACCCCATCCCTTTTCCCATTGTTCAAAGCGGTGTTCTCCCGCTTCTTCTATATTAGGGGCAAGAAGAACATCCACTATCTTCCGAATCCAAGAATCCCTCTCCGTTAGTGTCAAATCAAAATAACAGAAATCATATTCTTTAATCTTTGTTCTAATATACTGGCTTAAAGTGTCATTGAAGGCTCCCTCAAAATCGGCTGCTGTAAGTTTCTTCAAACCTTCATCAGAACTTGAATTGCATTGAACCATCCCTTTTCCCTCTCACAGCCGTACGTTCGGATAATTTGATAAAAACCAATCAATTGTAATCTCAATTCCTTCTTCTATCGGGGTAAATTCAAAATCAGGCAGGTATTTACGCAATTTTGAAGTATCTGAGGGTTTTCGATATTGACCATCAGGCTTTGAATTATCGAAAACCACTTTGCCAGTGAACTTCATTTTTTCAACAACAAGCTCAACTAAGTCTTTGATACTGATCTCAATGCCTGATGAAAAAATAATTGGGGAATTCTCTTTGTAATTCTCAATCGCCCAGAGTGATAATTTTGCGATATCAGAGGAAAAAATAAATTCCCTGAGCGGTTTTCCACTCCCCCAAACCACCAAATCGCTATCATTTTGTTTGGCTAAATAACATTTATGAATCAGAGAAGGCATTACATGACCCTCTTCGAGGTTCCAAATATCATTTGGTCCGTAAATATTGGTTGGTATTGCAACGATATAGTCACAATTCCATTCCTGCCGATAGGCACTGCTTTGAACCTCCAACATCCGTTTGGCGTAAGCATATCCAAAATTAGAAGGGTGAGGGGGTCCATTATGTATATCCTTCTCGTTGAGAGGATAAGGGCAAACCTCCGGAAATACACAGGTAGACATATATGATATAAGCTTTTTTGTTCCACAAAGCCGAGCGCTCTCCAGAACATTTGTATTAATAGCAATATTTTTGCGAAAAAATTCTCCCGTGTGGATCATATTACCGCCAACACCACCCACCACAGCAGCCAAATGTATTACCTTTGCCGGTTTTAAGAGATTGAAAGCCGTTTTAGTAGCGTTAAAATCTGACAGATCAACATCGTTATGAGTAAGAAATATAACTTCTGGTATGTTCAATTGTCTAAATGCGTAACCCACCATGCCATTTGCGCCAGTTATTAATATCTTTCCCATCGTACTCTTCTCCTTTTCCCCAAGGCTCAATAATGGACTGCTAAGAACTATAAAGCGCTTTTTGCCATTCTATAGTTCGGCCCAAGCCTATACTAAGCGAGACATACTCTGTTTTCTTGAATTCTTGTTCTGCCAGCGACATATCTAAAAGGACATCAGATGGCGCCTCGGTCATCTCATGGCTTTCTGTTGGAAATACAACGGGCACCTTTAACATCTCTCCTATTTGTTTTGCCAAATCGGCAATTGTGGTTCTCGAATTGCCACCCACATTGTAGATTGGCTCTTTTCCCCTTAGAAGAATGTTCCACATGATTTCGATAGCATTAACAATGTAACAATAAGTTCTGTTAGCTTTTCCCTGATCTATCAATTTAATGGAGCCATTAAGACCTTTTTCAATAAATGAATTGAGCACACGTCTATCGTGCTTTCGCGTACCAGGCCCATATGCCAAAGCTAATCGAGCCGATTTTGCCGCCACCCCTCTTGCACGATAGGCATTACAAATCGCTTCACCGCACCGCTTTCCTTCGATATAACAAGATCGAGGATGTGTTGTATTTGTTAGTCCTATTTCTGTTTCCTTATAAGGGGACGTGGTCAGACCGCTATATACTTCAGCTGAACTTACAAAGAAGAACTTTCCGTTCCAGTTCAGGCGCTCAAGTAGTTTAAAAGTTGTGTCAGTATTCAGTTGCAAAGTCTTAACCGGATTTTCCATAAATCGTCCGGGCTGCCCATAACCCGCTGCATGAATAATATAATCTCCTTGAGGAAGATTATTTACAAAATCTGTGTTTGTTAAATCACCTTGAATGAAACGAAAGTTAGTTTGACCAAAAAGAGCATTAAAATAAGATGGTGGTTTTGAATGTATCACAGCATTTACATTTACAGGTTCTTTAGCTTCAAGATTTATTTCCTTCAAACATGCAAGGAAATAAACTCCAAGCAGACCTGATGCGCCCGTAATCAGAATTGATTTCCCCGGTAATTCACTTAGATTAACCCGCTTTACAATCTCCCTGGCATCGGCAGCAATTATGCTTATCAATGTATTTTCAGCAGAATTATGCATTTATAAGATTCTCAAGTTGTTTTCGAATGTTGAAGGATGTAAAGCCAATCGACTCGTCATGTTCTTCCGCACTTCCATAATTAGACAAAAACTCAAGTGGAACACCAACGCAATCAACAAGGACCTTCATAGGCCACATTGAACGTACAATATCCGAAACTAAGCCCCCACGGTAATAGGGCTCGCACAGAAGAATCTTTCCAGAAGTACAATAATTCTTAAGAGTTTCTTCATCAAAGGGTGCAACGCAAGTATAATAGAGAACCGTCACATCTAATGCCTTGACCGCTTCCAGCACTGGCTTCAAAGCCGGACCCACAGCCACTACAGTAGCACTGGAACCTTCTTGTACCACTATAGCTTTACCAAATGTTACCTCAAACCCGTAAGGATTTTCTCGCTCGCTTAGACGATAATAGGTTGGGCGATTGTTAGCGTAGCCCTGTTGAAAGAGCAAATCGAATTCTTCAGCAGTACCGGGCACGGCTATTTCCATGCCGGGGAGCATCTTAAGCAAGCCTACATCCGCTGGACAATGGTGTGTGCAGCCCAGTGCAGCATAATCATACGAGCCCCCCACGCTGACAAAATTACCACCCAATTTCTGATAACAGAAATCATCCTTTAACTGCTCAACACAACGCTCAACAACAAAGGGGGTAATGGTGTGAACCACAGGAATTAAGTCAGTCATAGACAGGCCGGCAGCCAAACTGACCGTGGATTGCTCCAGAATACCAATATTGTATACCCGTTCAGGAAACTTTTTAAAAGAATTCCGGAATCCAAAGACACCTATGTCGCCCAGTAACAGGATGATTTTCTCATCTTCCGCTAACAGCCTTTCTACGGTCTTGACCAACTGTTTGCGCATACTCATTTTAGTTCCTCAAGAATTTCAGTCACCTCATGAGCAGAGGGCGACTTGTGATGCCATTCCGGGTTATTTTCCATACGTTTACAACCATAACCCTTTATAGTATTGGCAACTATCACATATGGACGGTCTTTAGGCTGGTAAGTCAATGCGTTATGTATTTGGTCATGGTCATGGCCATCAATAGAACAGCTATCCCAACCAAATGATGCGAACTTTTCTTCCAGATCCCCTACCAAAAGGGCTCGATCAGTGGAATGGTTATAATCAACAACACAGCAAAGGTTTTTAAGTTTATGATGAGCAGCTAACAATGCGGATTCCCACACGGTTCCCTCATTACACTCCCCATCACCAATTAAGGTATATACCTTGTAAGGACTCTGCTGGATCTTCAGTGCCATTGCCACACCCACTGCCATGGGAAACCCGTGACCCAAAGAGCCGGTAGAAGCTTCCACCCCTGGCACTTTATTCCAATCGGGGTGCCCGCCAAGTGGGCTATTAAAGGCGCAAAAACTCTCCAATTCTAATTTAGGGAAAAAGCCCTTTTCTGCAAGTACGACATAATGCCCCAAGGACGCATGCCCTTTGCTCAGGATGAACCGGTCACGATCAAATTTGTCAGGGTTTTGAGGATCGATCCGTAACACTATGTCATACAGCACCCACAAGATATCTAATATGGAGAATGCACTGGCAATGTGCCCCTCTACTGCTTTAGCTGCAACAGATACAATGGACCGTTTCATTTTATTAATTGGAGCAACATTTGCGAAAGTCGAATCAGAACTTTTGCTCATATGAAAAAGCTGCCTTTCTTTAAGCTCAATGGTATGATGAGCTTACGTAAAAGTAAATTGGTAGCAATTGTAAAGTTCATTGTCAAGCTTGAAGTCACAGGACTTCCCCCAATTTTTTGGCGACTTTTGCGACCAGTGGGGTATTGATTGCCGTTTTTCAAAAAAGCTGTAATTGATACCCTTTGCGGGGGCAATTTAGGCCAAAACAGGCGGTATGGCTTGTCGGTATGCCGCATGAAAATACTCCTTAGCCCATCGGCGACCGAATAATAACGAAAGGCAGGTATTCCAAAAACTCGCTTAACCGACTTTAATACATAAGCCGCTGTGACCCATAGCTTTGAGCCTGTGTCCACAAAATCTTGCGGCTTCTTCTGGTGGCGATGTTGGTCAATAGCATAAGCGGATCATCCCCCATCCTTTTTACAACCAGAAGATAAAGCTGTTCTTTGCACCCAGGCAAAAAAACCTTTCTGAACCCAAAGTGAATATAAAAACTCTCTCTTTGCCTTTGTCTTTCTTAAGACATCGAGCTATCTCCGTTAACATTACCAATTTCAGGATCAGTTTTTTGGGGAACTCGTACAATTCTATTTGTTGACAACATCATTTTAAGGTTCATTATATCAATCTCGTTCCAATTGACACAGCAGAAACAACATGATAGACAGCCTGAGTCGGTAAGGCATCAATGTGATTGGGCACTACATATGGTGACCTGTTCGCGGATGACCTAAAGACAATACAGGCAATGTCCTTCCAATAAACAAATTGTAGCAATAGATTCGATAATCTGCTCCATGATTAAGTGATAGAGGCTGTAGTTGACAGCCCGTTCCACAGCTTCAATATTACTTGGCTTAACAGTAGAAAGGGAAACACTGTGACGGGAATGAATTCGATTATATTGATAGGGGTTGTTTATAATGCCTAAGCCAAGAATCTCTATCGTAATGCCTACACTTAACACAGCGAGATTCGTTCAAGATGCCCTGGAAAGCATAGCGCGACAGTCCTTTAATGGATGGGAACTTATTGTTATGGATGGTGGTTCTACTGATGGGACCCTTGATCTTATCGAAAGGTTTGATCATCCTAACATTCGAGTGTTTTCGGAACCGGATGAAGGATCGTTTCACGCAATAACCAAGGGATTTGAGAGGGCTCGCGGTGACTATTTTACAACTCTGTGCGGATCTGATGGGTATATTGATAGTGATTGGCTTCAGTTATGTGTTGATGCCCTGGATTCAGATTCTGAAGTTTCTCTTGTATGGGGTGTCCCTGCACTATGTGCAGAGGACGGCAGCATAGGCGGGCCACATCCCGCTTTTGCACAGTTCCTAAAAAGGCGAACGATAGTCAGTGAGCTATTTTGCACGCTGGATTGGAAGCACCGTAGTTGGATTCCGAAAAGGATCAATCGATGGCTTCTACGGTGGTTAGGGGCTGACGACATTCAGAAAGAAAACTGGTTGTTCTTCTGGCTTGATACCGGACTGTGGTTTCCTGATCTCAATATGTGCTATCGTCGATTGGTCTATGAGCAGTGTACGCCACCCTATCGATTAGGCAGTTATGCAGATGAGTGTATGTCCTTTTATTTCAATTTTAATCGACAAGGTTTTTTGCCGCTTTGTATTTCGCGGATTGCAAATTTTGGTCGAACCCATGTTGGACAAGTTGGAGCTGTTCGTGCTGCTGAAATGAATAAAATAATAGCAGAGTACCATAATAGTGTTCAAAACTATTCAAAGGAGTTACGCAAAGGGAAGATAACACATTTGTTTCGTGATGGAGCCAGCGAAGTGATAGGCCAGTATAGTTGTAAGCCGGAATAGTGTATTCTCAATATCTCTTAAAATTGGAGACCTAATGGATAGGCCGCATTAATCTTTTATAGCATGTACATGATATCCAAAGCATAAAAGATCTGATGAACCGTTGTCTCTCTTGCTGAAACGTGAGAGCATTCGCAGTGTGATTAAAACACTCAGTCGTTCAAGGAGTCCCGGCTTGCTTTTTGAGTAACGTTTTGAAATAGACCCTATCCTGTCAATTTCCTGCGCGACAAATTCGAAGAAATTACCGTTTGGAGCTATCTCGATAATTTTAAATCCATTTGCTGTCAGATGTTTTTCATACCAATATCTATTAAAACCAGTGCTGAAGTGATATGGAGCAAAATGTGTCAGTGAGCAGAATGGAGCTGTGAGAATCAAGTGACCCTTTGGTTTGATCAAACGTGAGAATTCCTTTATTGCCTGAACAGGATCTGGCAAATGTTCCAGGACTTCTATGCACATTATGGAATCAAAAGATGAGTCGGGTTCAGGAATAGAGGTAATATCACTGACTATGTCCAACTTTCCATAATCGAATTCACCCATTTGTAGCCCCGCAGAGTTACCTTGTCCATCGTACTCTCCAAAGTCTTGTGAGACATAGTCCAAGTGCTTGCAGAATTTGCGATACTGTTGAGTTCCGGCGCCTGTATCTAATATCCTGCTGTTGTCAGGAATGGATTTAAGCGTATCTTCCAACCAGCATTCACGCGTACTCTCATTACTTCTGCCGACAGATGGCCGAACAGATTTTAAAAGGTTTTTGATACTCATTTCTTTTTCTTATGATTTTAAAGCTAATGACTGATGTCCATGATTATTTAATCATCATAAATTTAATTTGTTTTTGAGCAGTATGTCATCGGGATACCTGACAACAACTTCGAATTCAGCTAATTCTTTAAGTAACCGCTTTAGTGACAACTGACCCTCATAGAGTTCCTTATTGCTGTATTCGGTGTACAGATAGCGTGTGTTCCTCAGAGCATTTCTTCCCCCTTGGATAACATCAAGCTCGGCGCCCTGAACATCCATCCATATAAAGTCTATTCTGTTAATTTCTCTTTCTCTGCACCATGTATCCAGCTTTTTTGTCTTTACAATAATGCTTTTTTCAAACTTGCACCAGGGGTGGACTGTCAGATGATTCTTAGGTTTTCGAATCGATCCCGAGTAGTCCCAACCTTCCGGCATTATTTCGTTTTCTTGTCCACTACTCATATAAAATGTTTCTTCTCCATCTCTATCGCTTATGGCAAGCTCATATAAATTTACTTCAGGTCTATCCCCGATTTTGTGCTTGAACCGTGATGCGGCCCTGGGATCGGGTTCAAAACAAAAAATTTTGGGAGAATCGAAAATTTCCAAAAACCAGAGGGTGTTGCTTCCATCATTGCACCCAATCTCCAAAATTGTCGGATCTGGCCTTGAAACAAGCTGGCATATAAATTCTTTGGTGATAGATGAATCGACTACAGGTGGTTCTCTGTTGAGATAGTAATAAACAAAAGAGTTGAGTTTTTTTATGCTTGAGAAGATATTGGATAATCTTTGATATTGTTTCATTTTTCCACCATGGTACTATCGTTTAATAAATCGAAAAGGGATTTCCTGATGAGCACTTTCATTTATAAAACCATACAGACCTCTAAAATCCATCTGATAACCCTGCTGCCACTGTTCCAATAAAAAATCCTGATGCAAGTCTCCATATAAGTTTTTATTCTCTATCTGGACCTTGTTACACGGAACATTAACAATTTTTGATTTTCTGTAGCTTACCCCCATACGAAACAGGAAAAACCTACGGAATTTTTGTAACTGGTCTTCAAGGGTATTTGGCGCTGAAAACTCGGTCAATTGTATTATTATGGCAATTTCCTGGGTGGAGAAAAAATGCCCATCTAAAGAAAGAGGATATGACCAGTCATAGATGCCATGATCCCATTTCCAGGTTATTTTGTCTTTATCTTTTACAATGTCCGGTATTAATTCGGGTAATGATTGCTCTTTTTGAACTGTATAGCACTTTTTTAAGTTTAGTCCCATTCGCAATGTAGGGACGAATTTGTCGGTATCAAATTTTACGAAATCTTGAATGTCAAAATCTTCAATAAAAAGCACATCATCCACCAGAAAAAAAATCTTTTCCGAATGTACAGATTTAAGTAATGAAATTAGATTGCTGCGGAATGAATTGTTAGAATCCTGTTTTGTAAAAGAAACATTATTGTTGGTAAAGATTTTAATAACTTCTTCATACGCTTTCTGGTGCGATGGAGTCGAGGTTTGATATAGAATATGAATCGGTACAGGTGAAGTAACTTTTTCCAGGTAAGAAGATATGAGCGCATGGAGTTGTAAGGCCCTGTCCTTAGAAAAGACTATAGATTCAGCAGGATATTCACTGGATAGGGGAACGTGGTTTATGCGTGATTCGTAAAGCTTTGCAAAAGCATCCCGTTCCCACATTTTCTCTAATTCCTGGAGTGTGAAACCGAGTTTTTCCAGTATAAAGTTGATTGTTGAACATATATATTTCTGCATACGCACTTGTCTTAGTAGGGTTTGAATATTGTTTTGATTGTTGATGCCAATTCATGCCTGAACCGTCCCAGAAAACGTGGACCTGCAAGATAGAAATCTCTTTCACGCCGGCATGCAGCTGCAAGGCGTTCGTTTTCCGGATAAGAAAGAGGGCTTGGTATGTTTCTCGCACCTTTTAACGCAGCTTCGAAAATATTCGCTGCTGCCTGATAGTTCTGTCGACGATCAAGTTTGGAATAATATGTGTTAGGGGTTGTCCGGTATATTACATAGGGTTCCGGCATAACCCAAATTTCACCAAGCACACTGACACGCAACCACAATTCGTGATCCTCGCCTATAGGAGGGTTAAGCGTTTCATTATATAATCCTGCCTGTTCAAGAGCGCTTCTCTGTAGCATTGCAGAGGAATGAATTATGTAATTTTGACGCAGCAGAGCTTTATAGTTTATCTTTTCCACTTTAGAAGTTTTGTAATATAAAGGACTTTCATCCAATTTTCCTGTTCCAGACCAACGAAAAGCGTTGCACCCCAACAGTACACAGTTTGCATGACTGTCTAAAAATTCTATCTGTTTTTCCAGCTTTTCCGGCAGCCACAGGTCATCATCATCAAGCACGGCAACGTATTGGGCGTTTCCCTTTCGAATAGCACGATTCCGAGGAGTTGCCGGAAAGCCCGCATGTTTTCCAGACAAATATTTAAAGCGGTTATCTTCCAGAAAAGGTTTGATGGCAGCCAACGTGTCTTTAGTCTCACCATCTTCTGCTATCCAGCATTTCCAGTTTGAAAAAGTTTGATTCTGCACACTTTTAAGCGTTTCCGGCAGAAGATCGGCGCGGTTATATGTTGGAATAATTATGTCAACAGTTATCTGGTTCATTTTAGATGGAATTGAACTCCTTCCCTGGTTCAACAATCGTTTTGCTTTTTGTTTATATTATGATGCTGTCAGTTTCCGTGTTAAGTTGCCACAATATGGTCATAATTGCAAATATGGTATAGAGAACAATTGCCTGCGGGCCGAACATTCCATCCGCAAATAATGCCTGTACAAAAACACCGATAAATGCCGCCATTATACAGACTCCCCAGTCTTTGATAAAATCATCTTTTCCGTATCGTATTATCTTCCAGCCAAGACGAACAAAGATAAAATAAATAAAAAGAAACAACGCAAGGCCGACAATGCCTGTTCTGACAGCCACGCCTGCAAGAGAATTATGGGGCGATCTAATAACCGTTTGTTGCCGATATTGAGGGGGTATTTTTGCGTTATATTTTTCCAGATCAATAAAATTGCTATATCCATATGTTCGCATCCCAAATCCTATTCCGGTTACAGGATAATCTTTGATAATTTCTAATGTTGTGAGATTTATACCTACTCTTATATCCTTTAAAGCAGCACTGAACGAAAGGCGAGACTTTAATACAGGAACAGATCTTACGGCTATCAAGGAGAAGATTATAAGGAATACAACTAATAATTTGTTTTTTTTAACAAAAAATACAATAAGCGCAATAAATACCGCTCCTAATGAACCTCTCGACATTGTTAAATATGTTGCCATAGATGTTCCCAGAAGGCAAACAACAAGAATGGCTCTGCGATACCAGTTAGTCTCCAGTCTGAATTGGCGCATTGATAAAAGCATGGCAAATATGGTTACAAAGCCGATAAGGTCAATGGCCATCATTCGGGAGAATCCAAATCTTATTGATATAGGGTTTTTCAATATAACGTAAAAGTAAACCAATCCTCCAATGGAAAAAATCGCGGCTGATATGATTATTGTCCATGATAAAATTGTGAGTCGTTTTCGGGAACTGAAAAAATTTATCAGGATGTAGTAAATCGCCAGATATTTAAGTAAATGTGCCCTGAAATCGTGGAGACTGTTTCCTTTATCAAGCGCAAAAAAAAGGCCGATCAATGCCCATGCGGTAAAGAGCGCAAAAGGAAGTGTAAGCGGCGACTTGAAGGAAAAGTCAATCTTTTTGAAGTAGATTAAAATAAGGACAATTGTGACAGATCCGTAAAAACAGGTTTCTTTTATGGCTGTTGTGTGTGGAAAAGGAACAAAAAATAGAAAAATGCCCATTAATACGGGGACGCTGAGGCTTAAGATCTTGAAGATTTTTTCTCTTGAGCTTTGTTCGCTCAATTGCGGCACTGTGTCTGTAGTTGCGTGCATATCCATAATTACTTATAAAAAACCCCTTTTTAAAAAAGGAAGGCTTTATTTATATCCATTCGGATGCTTTTTATGCCATTCCCAGGCTGAGGAAACGATATCTTCCAGTTTTGCGTATTTCGGTTTCCAGCCAAGTTCCTGATGGGCCAGATCTGAAGAGGCTATAAGAACTGCCGGATCTCCGGGCCTGCGTGGCGCAAATTCATAAGTGACCTTTTTGCCGGTTATTAGCTCCACGGTCTTGACTACTTCAAGATTGGAAAATCCCTGTCCATTGCCCAGGTTATATTTGCCGCTGGGATGTTTATCCAGATTTTCCAGCGCCTGGATGTGAGCCTGGAACAGATCCAGCACATGTATATAATCTCTGATGCAGGTGCCGTCTTTTGTCTTGTAGTCATTGCCGAATATATACAGTTTTTCACGCTGTGCAAGCAGAACCTGTATCGTTACTGGAATAAGAAGTGTAACCGTGCGTTTTGCATCACCGAATCGTTTGCTGGCGCCTGCGGCATTGAAGTATCGCAGGGCATTGAATTTGAGGCCGTAGGCCCTGTGGTACCAGTCCAGAATTTTTTCAAACATCAGCTTGGATTCTCCATACGGATTAACCGGTACCTGAGGATGTTTTTCGTCCACCGGGATATACTTTGGTTCGCCAAAAGTTGCGGCGGTGGAGGAAAAGATCATTCGGTCGCAGCTAAACTCACGCATGACATCCAGAAGAGCGATACCATTTACCACATTATTATTGAAAAACTGACCTGGATCAATCATGGAAGATTCAACTCTGGTGTCAGCCGCGAAATGGATTACCGCATCAATGGAGTGGTCCTGAAAAATCGTTCTCAATAAAGATTGATTCCCAAAATCCCCTTCATAGAAAATAGCCTCAGGAAGCACCGCTTCCCGGTGTCCTTCCTGCAAATTGTCTATTACTACTACTTTATGTCCCTGGAGCAAGAACTCTTCAACACAAACAGAGCCGATATAGCCGGCTCCTCCTGTAACCAGTAGCGCCATAGTGTTTATCCTTATTTTTTATCCTTTGATTTTTGGTCTTGTGTATCCTGCTTTTGATCTGTCAACTGACAGGCGTTTTTCATTCATGTGGAAATTCCTAATTTAGGCAGGATATACATCTGTAAAAGGAACCATATTCCTGCTATGGCCAGCAAAATAAGTGCCTGTTTCATTGTTTTCCTCCTTTTAATGCGTTATGGAGCTTAAAGTTTTTCTTGAACATTTTATCACATGATCACGCGCCTGGCTTACCGCCTCTTTCACCTCTTTTGATTGAGGCAGGGTTGACGCAAGCTGCTCTAAATAGTTGTGGTCTTGAAGGGCCTGAAATGAGGGAACAAAATTCAGATCAAATGCCCAGCCTATTAAAAGCAGCTTAAAGTCGTTTAATGTTTTCAAATCATTTATGCTTACGGATTTGCATTCTTTCAAAGCCTGCAAAACACGGGGCGAACATATTGGTTTATCGGCAAGGCCAAGTTCGATGGTTGAATTTGGATTTTTTCCCCGTTCATGGTAGTAATCAATAAAAACCTTCCATATATCGAGTTTATCAGCATCTCTGAGGAGCCGAATGAAAAACAGGGTTTTTTCATCCTCTTTTTCAGGAAGAACAGCGGCATTATGATGTGCAACAGTTTTTGCGATCAGCCTTTTTTCATATTTTGAAAATACATTCAAAATTTTATGTATTCCTATCTGTTGCAATCCCAGCCGGGCATGGTTTTTAGAATTCATATCATTGAATGTGCCGTATATGGCATACTGTTTAAACCTTCCGATATCATGCAGTAAAGCTGTTGTTTCCGCCAGCAGCAGTTCCTGCTCTGAAATATTCAGGGATTTGCCTAACATGACGATTTTGTCGCACACACGTTTTGTATGTTTTTCTTTTAACCTGATAGCGCGGTTATATTCTGCATCAGGGGTGTAGTAACCAGACACATAATCGGCAAACCAGGTTTTTAAATGTGTAAGATCGCTGTTTTTCATAAGTACTTTTTTTCTATAAAATCGACCAGGCTATCTATGTCTTCCAATCCGAACTTCGGCACTTTCAAGTCTATATTTGAATCTGTAACAAAGGCTATGAGATTATTATCTTCCCCGCAAAGAGGTTTTTTGTGGGTTGATGAACGGAAGATCTCTATTTTAGGTTTGTTTTCCCTTTTATAACCTTCGACTATAATGATGTCCATGTCATGAAAGTATCCCTCAAGACATTCTAAAGATTCGGAGTCAGTATCCCTTACCATTGCGATTTTGCCGGGCGAGGCTACAATTACCATGTCTGCCCCGGCCTCCTTATGCCGTGAGCTGTCCTTGCCTTTCTGGTCAATGTCAAATCCATGATATGCGTGTTTGACTGTGCCGATTCTATAGCCACGCCTTTTTAATTCAGGGATTATCTTTTCTATTAGTGTGGTTTTGCCTGATCCGGACTTTCCTACGATTGATATAATCGGTGGCATGATAAATTACCTTTCACCAAGATTAATAGTTAAACCTTAAAACCATAACTCATTTGGATTGTAAACTCTATAAGCATAACCGAAGACTATGATTTTTTATTATTTGCTGGATAGCTAAAGTGAGACTTAATCTTGTTTATCCTTACCTGCCCGCCCCTTGAGGGTTATCCTGATCATCTGTTCATTTTTAGGTTTGGGCTGCATTTTTTAAAGGTCTCTTGTCGCCAAAGCACAATAAATATTGCTATATATCGGCTGTAAGCGCAATATCAACTGTAGTTATAAAATGCAATATTATTCCTTGGCGCGCGCCTGTCAGGCGGAGAAAAGTAGCGCTGAAAAAATATGATGGATTTTTCTGTGCTTATCAAATATGTTGACAGGCAGATCATTTAACCGGCAATGCTGTTTTCCAAATAGTAAATATCGATTTTATCCTGCGAAGTAACTGCCATGAATAAAGAAAAGACATTATACCTGATAGACGGGAGCGCATATATTTATCGCGCTTATCATGCAATCCAAAGCCTTACAAACTCGAAAGGTTTGCCTACAAACGCTGCTTTTGGATTTACCAGGACCCTTTTAAAACTGATTGAAGATCGGGCGCCGGAATATGTGGCAATGTTTTTTGACGCAAAGGGGCCGACTTTCAGGCATAAGATATATAAAGAATACAAGGCTAACCGCCCTTTGATGCCGGATGACCTGTCGGTTCAGATCCCATATATAAAGGATATAACAAAGGGATTCAATATACAGGCTATCGAGATGTCCGGATATGAAGCAGACGATCTCATCGGCACCATTTCAAAAGTTGCCGAGAAAGCCGGATTCCATGTGGTCATGGTTACAGGGGATAAGGATTTCATGCAGCTTGTGACCGATAAAACCACTATCTGGGATCCCATGAAGGATAAGATAATAGATGCGGAGGCTATACGGAAAACCTTTGGAGTGGAGCCGCTGCAGACAATTGATATAATGGGCTTAAGCGGCGATACAGCGGATAACATTCCGGGCGTGCCGGGTATCGGCCCCAAAACCGCTGTTGATCTGATTAAAACATATCAAAACATGGAGCTTTTATATGAACGGATTGATACTGTAAAAAAGAAAAAGCTGCATGAAAATCTTGTCAAATACAAAGACCAGGCCTTTTTGAGCAGAAAGCTTGTGACAATTAATACAAGCCTGCCTTTATCATTTAACCCGGAAGAGTTTAAATCAAAAACTCCTGATAATAATATTCTTTCCAGGCTGTTTAAAGACCTGGAATTCAGGCAGTTGCAGCAGGCTTTCCCGCGGGACAGCGATCTTTCCCAAAAAAAATACAGGACAATTTTCAGCATTGACGATATTTCCGATCTTGTCAATAATCTTGAGAGGGTAGGGCTGTTTGCACTGGACACAGAGACTACCTCTGTAAATCCAATGCGGGCCGGGCTTGTGGGGCTGTCTTTTTCAAGTAAGCCTGATGAAGCATTTTATATCCCATGCGGCCATGATTATCCGGGCGTCCCGGAGCAGCCGGATATTGCAGATGTTTTAAACTTGCTGAAACCTGTTCTTGAAAACCCGAGCATTAAAAAGATCGGCCAGAATATCAAGTATGACTGGATAGTTCTTGCGCGTCATGGAATAAACCTTGCCGGAGTGATGTTTGATACAATGCTGGCCTCATATCTTCTCAATCCTTCAAAACGGGCGCATAATCTTGACCAGATAGCTCTTGATTTTCTTGATCACAGGACAATTACATACAAGGAGGTTACGGGTGGCAAAGGCAGGAACGGGCTTTGCTTTTCCCATGTTCCCATAGAAAAGGCAGGGCCGTATGCGTGCGAAGACGCAGATATTACATTGATGGCTTACAATAAACTGATGCCTATGCTTAAAGATGCCGGTCTTACGGAGCTTTTTGAAAAGGTGGAGATGCCACTTGTTTCTGTTTTGATGAAGATGGAGATGACCGGAATCGGCATAGACAAAGAAAAGCTCAGCCTGCTTTCAAAATTGTTTGAGCATCAGCTTGAAGAGCTTAAAGGCAGAATTTTTGCCATTGCAGGAGAAGATTTCAATATAAACTCGTCGCAGCAGCTTGGCAGGATTCTTTTTGAAAAGCTCAATCTGCCGGTGCAGAAAAAAACTAAAAAAAAGACAGGCTATTCAACAGATGTCGATGTGTTAACGAGCCTTGCCGAACAGCATGAGCTTCCGGTTATTATTTTAAGATACCGCAGTCTGTCCAAGCTAAAGTCAACATATACCGATGCTTTGCTTGAACTCATTCACCCGGAGACAGGCCGTATCCATACCTCATTCAACCAGACGGTTACAGCCACAGGCCGTCTCAGCAGCTCTGATCCGAATCTTCAAAACATTCCCGTGCGTACAGATGAAGGCAGGGAAATCCGCAAAGCATTTATCCCTAAAAAAGGATGGTCGATTCTTTCAGCCGATTACTCGCAGATAGAGCTGCGCATTCTGGCACATTGTTCAAACGACCAGATACTGATAAAGGCTTTTAATGATGATGAGGATATTCATACACGCACGGCAGCCGAAGTGTTTCAGGTTTTCCCTTCTTTTATTACTTCTGAGTTAAGGCAGCAGGCCAAGGTTATAAATTTCGGCATTGTGTACGGTATGAGCGCTTACGGCCTTTCCAAAGAGCTTGGCATAAGCCGGAAGATGGCAACAATATATATAGAAAACTATTTTGCAAGGTACAAAGGGGTTAAAGAATTTATTGACCGGACAATAGAAGAAGCAAGACAAACAGAAAAAACATCCACTTTGTTAGGCCGCATCCGTCTTCTGCCTGACATCAACAACCCAAATAAAAACGTGCGCGAATTTGCCGAGAGAACAGCGGTTAATACTCCTATTCAGGGCACTGCCGCAGACCTTATAAAGGTGGCGATGATAAATGTGGACCTTGCATTAAGGGATAGAAATCTTAAGTCTGCAATGCTTCTTTCCGTGCATGATGAAATCGTTTTTGAAGCCCCTCCTGATGAAATCGATTTACTTCAGGAACTTGTCAAAAATATCATGGAAGGGGTCTGGGACCTCAAGGTGCCACTGAAGATAAATATCGCATCCGGTATTAACTGGGCTGAAGCTCATTAGGAGCACCAAGCCTTTACTCAAGCAGCCATCTCCATACAGGCTTGGTCCGATTGTAATGTCCCATCATGTCCAACTATAATTTTAGGTGCACTTTGAAGTTGAATTCACCTTACCTTTTGGGATAGTTTTTTAAAAATATGTCGATTCAGCTATATTTCAGCAATTGTTTGGATAAACTGGCAGATCAATTTGCGGCAATAGTTGATCTGGAAAACAGGCGCAAGGAAAACATGTTTAAAGCCCCGTTTGTAATTGCCCCCAATGCCAATCTTGTAAAGTGGCTGCAGGTTATGCTGGCGCGAAAACGGTCTGTTTGCATGAATATGGATTTTCAGTTTTTAGAGACAGGTCTGTGGTGTTTGTTGGCCAATCTGGATGATGAAAAAGTAAATCCAAAGCTACCAAAGCTACTTGATAAAGACTGTTTGCAGATGCTGCTGCTTTATGCACTGCAAAACCTCGATGAAAACAAAATTGAGTTCAAACCGATAAACCATTATCTCCTCAATCCTGATAATATTAAAAGGCCGGATTATGCCGCAAGGCTCTGGCAGCTTTCAGAAAAATTCGCCGGTCTGTTTCAGGAATATGAATTTCATCGCTGGGATATGATTCAGAAATGGCGTGAAAACAAGATGTTGCCCCAAGGTATGGAACTGTGCCAGCAAAAGTTATATTTGCTGGCAGATGAATTGCGGAATAAACTTTTCCATAATTCCCACATCCTCTATCTTTCAATGATGGAATATGCAGACAGGCTTCTTGTTGGGGAAAGTAAAGAAAAGGCAGTTGCCGGCAATGCAAAAGATTTTGTGCATTTTTTCGGACTGTCCCAGATTTCTCCTTTTCATCTGCAGCTTATCGGACGTCTGAGCAGCTATTATGAGATATTTATATATGCTTTTAATCCATCCCGTGAGTTCTGGGAAGATATCAAAACACCCCAGGAAAAAAGATGGATTGAAAGAAAAGGGGTAAAAAAACTTCGAATTACCCGTGCAGAGCTGCATCAGGGGGAGCTGTCAGGCCATGATGATTCAGGCCGGGATGATAATGAGCTTTTATCCTTATGGGGAAAACCAGGGCGGGAAAGCATCCGGCTTTTATGTGAGCTGACAGATTATGATTTTAATGCCTGCTTTGCAAAAGAAAAAGCCCCTGCAACGGTGCTACAGAGAATCCAAAGCGATATTTTGACCCTTCCTTCTGAAAAAGCCGGGCTAAAGCAGGACAGGTCTTTGCAAATTGTCGCATGCCCCGGCATATACAGGGAAGTTGAGACAGTATATAACAGCATCTTATATAATCTTGAGCAGGATAACGGGTTGCAGCTAACCGATATCGCAATCCTTGTGCCGGATATATCAAAATATAAGTTTGTTTTTGACTCTGTTTTTAATCGATCTCCAAAATCTATCTCATATAATCTTGTTGATTCACATGCTGAGATAGAAAGCATATTCGGCCGCGGGGTTTTGTCTATTTTTAATTTTGCCACAGGCAGATTTTCACGCAAAGAGGTTTTTGATCTGATTTTAAATCCCTGTTTCATGAGCAAGTGGAAGATAGGGCTTGAGGAAATAAGGATATGGGCATGCTGGGCTCAGGAATTAAACATATTTCATGACTTTGACCAAATTTCAAAAAAGAAAAAAGGTTATTGTGAAAGCCCTTATTATACTTGGAAACAGGGGCTCCAGAGACTGCGCCTGTCAAGGATTATGTCAAATCCCGCGGAATCGGAAAGAGATGTTTCAGACAGCTTTAAACACTTTCAGGACATTGTTCCGTATTTTGATTTAAACTCAGGCAATGTTGATCTAATGGAAAAATTCTGCGTTGTAATTGAAAAGCTGCATAATGTTGCCCTTGACTTGAATAATGTCATGCTGTCAGGGAAGGAGTGGAAGAGCCGGTTTGTAGAAGCATGTGATGAACTGCTGGATATACCTTCGGACCTTGCAGGAGAAACAAAGGTTAAACATTCTCTTATTAATGCGCTGGACAACCTGCAATTTTATGACGCTGTCAGTGAAGATGATAAAGACTCAAGGCTTGGTATAGAGGTGATTAAAGAATTTATTAAATCCAGCTTAAGCTCAATATCAGGAGGTTGTGGCGATTATTTGACCGGCGGGGTCACAATCTCCGCGATGCAGCCGATGCGCCCCATACCTTTTAAGATAGTTTATATATTGGGAATGGAAGAAGGCTCATTCCCCGGGAAAGCGGAAAGTTCATCACTGGATCTCAGGCTGCTTAAAAGGCGGATAGGCGATATCAGCCTGCCGGAACGCAACTGTTATATCTTCCTTGAAATGCTGCTTTCTACACGTGACAAGCTGTATATCAGCTATATTTCAAAGGACCTGCAAAAAGACCGCATCCTTCAGCCATGCTCGGTGGTCAATCAATTACGCAGGTATGTTGAGAGTAAAATCTTGTTGGACGCACAGTTGTTTCAGGTTGCGGAAATTCCTTTAAAGGGCAGCAGTAACAGGTATCTTGACAAAGACAGTATAAACGACCGCTTTGATGTGATGGTAAACTATTCAACGGCTGACAGGATAGCGTATTACAGGGAAAACAATTTATGGGACAAGGTTAAGGAAAAGGCCTTAAAAAACGACTTAAACAATGCCGCGGCATTTTATCCTGACTTTAAACATGAGATCGAGGCTGCTGAAGATGAAGACATAATTGCTGAAAAAATTACTTTAAAACAATTGAAAAGTTATTTGCTGGATCCGGTAAACCAGAGCGTGAAACTGCATCTTGGTATTTTTGATGAAGAAAAAGACATAGAGGAAATCGCCGTCAGGGAAGATGAACCCTTTTATTCGGAATTTCCAATAGATTATAATTTAAAGGTTGAGACATTAAATTTGTGGGTGGATTCAATATTTTCTGTTGAAAACATAGGAGAGGGAAGACAAAAACCAGAAGATCTTTTTGAAAATGTTTATGATAATTTTCAGCGTCAAAGCAAAACACCGGAAGGGCTATTTGCTTTAATAGATAAAAGCGAGCTTGAAAAGGATGTATCTTTAAGATGCGCTACCCTGTCGCTGGTTCTAAAGCAGATGGAGTCGGCAGAGAATCTGTACAGATCTGTTATTATTGGAGACCAGCTCGATGATTACAATGCACGGGCAGACAGACTTTTCATTAAGCATTTTAAGCCGTTTGCAATGACGATTAACTGTATAAATACAGCAGATGAAATTATTTCCCGCACAGTTGAACTTCACGGCCAGATTCCGTGGATGTGGAAGGACCAGGATAATGGATGGCATTCGCTGATATTGACCGGAGCGGAAAACAGGCCGAAAAAAGATCCGGATAAATATGTTCTGCAGCCGCTTTTATTTTACATGTGCTGCATGGCAGGTCAGGAAACCTCGGATTGGATAGGAAACAGCAGCATAACCTTTCACATCGCGTATAAAGAGGATATTAAAACCTGGTCATATCAAATCAGCAAAAAAAGCTGTATAAATTACCTTGAGCAGCTGCTGGCCGATTATCTCAGCCAAAAAGAGCTGCAATGGCTGCCATTTGGGCCTGCAACTTCAGGAAATATAAAGCCTCATGAAATTGCAGAAAATAAAATTACTGAAGATATTAAGACAGATTTTCAAATTCAGCTTGCAGAGGCACTTTCAAAGGATGACGCTGATCTAATCAAACTTGCAAAACCAAAAATTCCATCAAATGCCTTTGACAGGGCAAGGCAGCGCTTTAAAATTTTTTTCAACTACATTAACAGCTAAAGACCTTTATGCCTTTTCAGCAATACCGAAGAAAGCGGTTATATATTGCAAGGATCAAGAGCATACTTGCCTCCTTTTCTTTCTGACCCTCATGCTGAGTGCCGTGGTGGCTGAGGGAGAAAAACTATCAGCCACCCGATTTGGCAGTTCTACTGATTTTGCAAGAATTCTTCAACAGTCAGCCTGATGTCCCTGACGATTTTCTTTAGCAAAATAGGCGATATATCCCTGCCGGTATGAAATGGCACCGTTGTTCCCCTACCATCTGGATGGCGAAATTGCTTGTGAGAACCTTTTTGCCGGACTTCAAGAAAACCGAGACGCTCAAGCATAGACACAACTTTATTAGGTTTAAGTACCGGTACTGTCCCCATGGTTATGCCACCATAACGTTTTGAGTGCCAACAAATTCACCCTCAAACTCTGGCTCTCCGTCTTCAAGAAGCATTTCAATTACCTCTTTTAAGTTCTTGTTTAATTCATCTAATGTTTCTGCTTGCGAATGTGCTCCCGGAAGTCCAGGGACAGAACCAACATAAAGCCCGGTATCCGAACATTTTTCTATGATTGCTGTAAATATTTTCATTTGTAACTCCTTTTTTCATTATTGCCGATAGGACGGACGGCCGAAGGCCGAGCGAGCAGCAGCGAGCGGTCCGTCTTATCAGTTAGAATAGGTGGAAGATTTTCCATATATTGCATAATCGCGTTAATAGCATGGAAAATTCAAAAAAATCAGATCGAATCCTAAATTTCTGCTCATGGATAGGGGAAGGTTTATCTTTTGGATGCCATGCCAAAAATTAGTTTGCATTTAAATATCTCTACTACAATGCTTACAAACTTTTGCTTCTACTTTTATGATTTCAGCACAATATGGACATTTCTTTTCATCAGGTTTTAAGCGCTGAATTTTTGGTTTCTTATACTTATTAAGAAACTGAAAAGCTTTTCTGGAGGATTCATTCGCGCCATAACCTGAAAATTCAAAAACAACGTTCTGTTTTACAAAATTTTCATCTTCCCAATCGAAAACAATACAGTATTCCTTATATTTTCGCTTTTTAGGTGCCGCAAGTGAAAATATTCCAAGAGTTAAAATTCTTGTGGCTGTTAATCTTTGAGCAACAAAAGATTTATCTTCTAAAATAATATCATTAATTGAATTTCTGGGGATTTTACCAATTTCCTTACTACCAAACTTCCTGTCAGTTTCGAAACCAAAGGCATTAAGGGACACGAAGTCTGATTTAGCAAGGAACACGAAATCTGATTCAGTTATAGCGCAGTAAACATCATCCTGCTCAACAGAAGCGTTTTTAAAGCCACCCAAGTATTTAGGTAAGTGTATTTCTTCGATAGAACCAATGGACTTAAATACAGCTTTTATTTTAGCCCCTCTTTTGCTCCCATTTATAAGTCCGATAACAACAGCTATAATTATCATAATAATGGCAACAATGAAAAATTCCATAATATTAACCTTGTTTTTCTAAATGCCGTTAATTTTCAGTCCTTATCGCCCCATCCCTTTAGCAAATACCCCATCATTTTGATAGATCAGAGCCACAATGCTTACACTTTATAGCTTCAGCTTTAATCTTTTCAGCGCAATAGGGACATTTTTTAGTAGCTGATTTTTTTTGTTCTTGTTGTTTAAAATTAATAACATCGCTAATTGGCTGATTCTTTCCCAACGCTCCACAATGGGGACATTTATACTTACCCCATGATAGAGTGATAAATATCAGTCCTGGTATAAAGAAGAACAGTAAACCAAGCAGGGCAACGAACTGTGGAGCAGAGTTGTTCAACAGCCACGTTTTCATTTCACCTTCATATCCACAAGCTAAACAGCTTCGTCTATTAACTCCTTTTTTTGAAGTTCTCCTTACACCTTTAAATATGTAAACTATGCCGAAAATCAAAACACCTATTACTATAAGAATTACTATTTCTGGAGCACCCACAATTCCATCCTTCTCCCTTTTATAAACCAAGGCTAAACTTCCGGTGCTTTAACTACAACAACATCTCATGAACCACCAAGATTCCTGAAGCATCTCCATTTTACTTTTTATATTCCTTCCGGTTCCAGGAATTGTCGAATATGACCTCTTTGTCTTTAGATTTCTTGGAATATCCGGTTCGACTATTCTTTTTGTCATAATGGTGCCCAGTATCATCTTTGTCCCATTCAGTATGTCCGATCCGGTTCTGATCGATATCATAATGAGTGTTTTTGTTTTCTTCAGATATGGTATGTTCGGTGCGGTTCCACAAGCTGTCATAATGGGTCTGCCTGTTGCCATCTATCACTGTATATCCGCTTATTTTATGATACTCATCATAATGTTTTATAATATCACCAGCTATAGCTACAGGTACAGCGATAAAGCACAATATGGCAATGATTATAATATATAATCGGTTCATCTCTGTCTTAATACTGTCAGGACTTAATCCTATTTTTTATTTCAAACTCAATTATTTCAGCTTGAATAATGGAGTATCAGGTGGGTTAATTGCCTGAAAGCAGGATAGGTTCTCATCACGTTTAAACCCGCAGGGTTTCAATATCACGGGTAATATTGCCATTTCTTTTTTCCGCACCTTTATTTTTCCTGGGCTTGTTTTTTGTTTTTAAGCAAGCCATAGCGTTGCTCAGAAATAACTTGAAACCAACGACTCGTAGGCCAAAAAGAAGATCCTAAGCCAGGTTCAGAAAAGCCAAAACCCACGCTACTTATTTTTCCAATATCATTCTTCATTCCAATTAATATAAAAGGTCTTTTTTTCTTCCATAAAGGTGCTAATAATCCGGTAAGAATTACACGCGTTACTGTCAAGGATTCTTTAGTTTCCATAGAAATATCTACCATGTCTTCATAGGAAATACTAAAGATTTTTTTATTGCCAACGTTAGAGAAAAAAATCCTTTTATCTGTGATTACCATATCACCATTTTCGCAATAAGGACCAAAGGGTGGGTGCCCCCCTAAATAATGAACTCCCAATGTTTGTTTATGAATGGTCTTTTCATCATCAGATATAGAAGATTGAATATGCTCCTCCACTTCCTTCCTGTTTTTTAGGTATGTGGGAATAGCTATAATTAAAAATATACAAACTACAATAAAGCAAGCGATAAAAAACACTATCCATCCATAATTGTAAGAATACATGATTTTCGTTAGCCTCATTAAGTTGACCTGCGCCTGTTTTGGACGTCAGATACAGCAACCCATTGGGAACATAGGATATATTGTCGAAGTATTAGCGGATATTAGCCTTAATGTTAAATTTATCGTTGTGATGAAAGACCAAGCCCCTTGTCCGAAACAATCATATCTAACTTGTCAATTGATGAAAGGAGATTCTTTCTGGCTGCCTCTTCAGTAAACTCGTCTGTACCAAAACCGCAAAGTACTTGAAAATACATCTCGACATCATCAATCTTTTCAGCTAAAGCCGAATCAATAATACTGCCATTTTCATCTTGACTCTCATTGTAGAATCCAGCAAGCAGGGCATGTACCTTTGAATAAGTATCAAGATCATATGCTTCTGAATCTGCCAACCGGCGCAAAAAGGATATGGCTTTTTTAAAGTTCATATCTTCTCCTCCTTTAGTCCAACAATTATTATATACCAGGATTCCTGAAGATCTCAATTTTACTTTTTATAGCCCTTCCGGTTCCAGGACTTGTCAAATATGACCTCTTTGTCTTTAGATTTCTTGGAATATCCGGTTCGATTATGGTTTTTGTCATAATGGCTGCCGGTATTATCATTGTCCCATTCAGTATGTCCGATCCGGTTCTGATTTATATCATAATGAGTATCTTTGGTTTCCTCAGATGTTGTATATCCGAAACGGTTCCACGATCTGTCATAATGGGTTTGCCTGTTGCCATCTATCACAGTATATCCGGTTATATTATGATCCTCATCATAATGCTTTATAATATCATCGGCTACGGCTGCAGGTACGGCAGTAAAGCACAATATAACAATAATTATAACATATAATCGGTTCACATGTCTGCCTTAATGCTGTTATAACGTTCATAAGTATATAAGTAAGTCATGCCGCAGCAGCATTTTATATGATTATGTCTCTCTTTCCCCCTGTCAGTAATGAATAACCTTTTATCTTATTTTCTCAACAAATATTTCTATCCAATTTTTGATAATTTTTTTAAAATCAGATTTTAATACACACTTCTTACAAACACCGGTCTGTGTACTATATTGGCATTTTTTGCCATATTTCAGAACCGACTCTAAATCTGTGGGGTCTCTTTCTTCAAAATAATAAAGCCTCCATTCAAAATTTCCATCTTCATAATTTTTACCTATCAAATCTTCATCATTTTTATCTATCAAATATTGGTATAATCTATCAACAGTCCTTCCACAGTTATCACATTTCATTACCTTCTCCCTTCGTATTTCAGATCAGATTTAGGGGGGTCGTTCATATTGACCCATTCGGTAGGCTGATTATCCGCCCATTAATTTTGATAGAGCATCAATAGTCTGTGCCGCTGTGTCTCTCAAGGAAGGAGCGAGTTGAATTAATGCATTTAATGACATGATAGATATTTTACTAATTTGGCCTGCTGCAAACTGTTTTAGTTCGTCAATAATTGTACCTTTAATTTGTTCGGTAAAATTATCGGTTGTTTCCTGAGCTTGGACAGTAGCACGAAGGCTCTCAATGACATCTGGCGATATAATTGGACTCTTGTCCCCAAAAGTGGCATTTCCATAATTAGTGAAATTTCCAATTTCAATTTTTGACATGTTCCCCATCTCACTTTTCATTTCTTCTAGTTGGAATTTTCCTTTTGTTTTCTCCGTAATTCGAATCTCGAGCTTATAATATTCTGGGCTGTTATCAATTATTTTTTGTTCTTTGTCAGTAATAGAACGTAACTCTTTTCTCTTTGTTTCCATATCAGCATCAATTTTACGTTCTTGAATCCTTGGCCCTTCAGGAATATGAACAAAACTAGAATATTCCATTTGATAATGACGAGAAATTATTTTTGTTTTCACCCAACCTTCATCCTCTGCTTCCATGATGACTTTTGGATAGCTTTGCGGGAGTAAGATAATGCCATCATTTTGCGGACCAGAAACTGCCCCAGCATTCCGAAGTTCAGCTTCAAATTCTGGAGTGAGAAATATCGCTGGTATGTGGTGAGGCTGTTGAAGTAAATACGTTTCGGCAAATAGGATATTGGGGTTTTCATATAGATTTCTAACAACCTTCTCTAAAGCTTCTTTTCCTCCATCTGGTAAAGAAAAATAAGCAGGGCCAAGTGTTAGCGCTTTTCCTCTTTCAAATGTAATAAAGGGAATATTTTTCCCATCCTGGCTTGATATTTTCATTGCCGTAATTTGCCTATATTTGGGAAGCCTAAAAGGAATTATAAGGCGATTTTCTGATATCATAAAAACATAATCCTTTCTACCGTTCTTTAATAAAAAAAATCAAGTGATAATTAACTACCCCGCATCAGGCAATAGGGTATCTTCGCAGGATTTCTTTGATTTAAAATAGTGGGGAAAGCACAAACCGTGGGGTATTAGCACCGCAGGAGCGTGGCGGGATACTTGCTCCTGATTACATAATCAGAATTATTGGATGGACGTACTTGTATAAGGCAGGATTTTGTCGGGGCTGAAATTTGTTGTTATAGACTCTTGATTATGATGAACCTCAAGTCTGTCCAATAATTGAGGTCTGATTATGTAAGAAGAAGCAAGTATCATGACATGCGTGTCGATTCCTCGGTCTAAAAGTCAAAAAAATTCAGTAAGGAGAAGGATGGAAAAATGACTATATTCCTGCGGCCAATACTCTGGCTTGCTTAAAATCTAACTTTAACAAAGTATCCCATCCTATCAGTAATTTATTGAATGAGTTCCTAACTAAATCGTAAAACGGAGTCCTGCTTTATCGAGATTTGCCTTTCTTGACATTGCGACTTAATGGTTTTATTTTAATAAAATGGAACCAAAAGACATAAGAAAAAAAAAGGGAAAAAAAGTAAATTTCACAGTTTGCACTATCGTTGCGATATTTCTTGTTGTGGAGGTTGGCAGTCATAATCCTGACAAAATGCCGCACGGACATTACGAAGAAAATCCCGTAAGCCTTAGTGCTTCCCATCTTCATGGCAACTTTAGCCGCAATGCGTCAATAGATACAGCTATTAGCCGATATTTGTAATTGATTAGGTATATAAGGGTTTTTTGATAAGCGAAGAATCTCTTTGCCCCCTTTTTACACCTTCTCAACTTTATTCCTTATCCAGCTTTCTACCGCGTTAGTCAAATTGTAACTCAACAAACAATTCCGACATAATCCAGTTTCGATGAAATGCTTTATATTATCACCATCTTTCCAACAATAAATAATATACTCATTTTCTTCCCACGTAAAGTCATATAATCTATCAACATCCCTGTGACAATCAGTACATTCCATTTTTAATCCCTTGGCCCTGCCTTCGTTCTTGGGTGATGTTGTTCAGTCGTTTATTTCTTAAATTTTCTCCTGAACCCTATCACCCAGACCAATCCAGAGCCTAAAAGAAGCATTGTGGTAGGTTCGGGGACAGGATTATAGTTTTCTATTTCTATAATATATCCTGGCTCTATGCCAATTCCATTTACATCATTCCATGCTGAAATCTATGGGACATCCTTTAGTTTATAAGTTTATATCTTCAAGAATACAATAATGTTTTTATTTAATGCTTCTCAGATTATGAGTTTGTATCACAGAGAAAGAGAGCATCTGAGTTTTTTTCCGTTCGAGGTTTCAGATCCAGGGTTGTGAAGCAAAAAGCCCTGTTTCTTCATGTTGCTAAAAGAAACAGGGCTTTATTATTTTGTAATCCAGTAACAGGTCACGTGATCCTCCTTTTTGAGGTTCAAAAACAGACTAAAGATAATTTTAAATATTATATATCAGATGAAAACTTAAACTTTTTTCATATAACCTATACCTTGATATCAGGTCAAGAAAGTATCTCTTAAATTTGAGGCGATTCCGAGCGGAAAATGGGTAAAATTAAAGCAGGGAGTTGCAAATACGATTGGAAATTAAGATTTAACCTTCGGGACTGGGTACGGCTATGTCCCTGCTGTAAGTCACCCATGGTTATTCTGGGATTTCGTCGAACTGCACGGGAACCAGGATAACTCTTTTTGTTGGCTAAGGCTTGCAATTCATTTAAACAGGAGGAAAAAACTTTTATGAAATAGATAATTTCTTAAGCCTATTACAGGTTAAGGCACTCCCTCGCCTTGAAAAAAGTGCGCTTTTTAAAAACGCACTTCCTACCCCTTGTTCAAAAAAAAGATATTTCCTTATATACAGAATATGTAGATACACAGGGCTTGTCCAACAACCGGATAAGATTGTGGTTCGCTGCGCTCACACAATCTATCCTTATTCGTTCTGCCTTAGAGATCAAGTTGAATTGTGATAGCCTGGCCTATACCCTCCATCTCAGTAGAGGAAATCGATCCTGCTGGATTAATTAGCCGCTTCTTGCTCACTGTGGTAAGCTGATCGGCCATAGCCTTGGCCTTTTTTCCACGAAACGTCACATATGTTTCGCTTGGGTAGAGTTTACCAACGCTACTCGTCAGGGGCACGACTTGGACTCTATTAAGGAAATGATTGGCAGCATCATTGCTTATGATGACGGCCGGTCGCTGCTTGCGGATTTCACCTCCAACGGAAGGATCGAAGTTAATCCACCACACTTCACCTCTCTTCATCGTTTAAGTCTCCAAATGTGCCCTCGGCCCACTCAAGGGCTTCGGATTCCCTGACACTATCAGCAGCCATCTCTTTATATGCACCATACATATCTTTATTGACAACATGAGGGCGAACTAACTCTTCGATAAAACGGCTGATTTTTCGCGGTCCAATGACTGCCCGTAAGCCGTCATAGACCTCTTCGTCTATGGTCACTGTAAGTTTTTTTTGCATCGCAAGCACCTCCTCAAATGTTACACGTATAATACACGTGTAACATTTTGAAGTCAAGAGGTCAGAAATATTTTTCTAAGAGGCAGAACAAGTGATTATATAGTTTCCTGATATTTACCATGATCCTAAATCCACCGCCTAACCCAACCTCATGGTTACAAAATTTATTTCATGCGATATCAATAGGTTGTCGTGGTGCGAGGAAAGGTTTGGGCGCTGTTGGGTTAATCAATCTTAATCCGCGTCATATTTTTCCCTATTTTTTTTAACACTGTCAGGGTATTCTGATATAGATTACTAATTTTGTGGTTTATAATATGGTATGAGATTGCTTTGCTCCGCTCTAATCGGGATTCGTGATGACAATAATTGAGTGAAGGTTTCATAATATGCATTTTGACATTGTAAATTAGCGGCTGTTTTATTAATTTGGGCTTGGTATCCAAGACAAAGAAAAAGATCGTAACTATTTAGCCACAGACTTACACAGATAAATGCAGAGCTGAATCGAGTATCAGGTGATAAGTATTAAAAACAACTTTTGCGTCTTTGCGTGAGATATATTTTAAGGAACTAATTTAATACAATGTCTTTAATACCCGTTCATGACTGCAAACAGGTTGACCTTAAAAAGCACGGGCTTATAGAAGCGTCTGCCGGAACCGGTAAAACCTATATAATCGAAAATCTGGTGGTAAGGCTTCTTAAAGAGAGAGAGGATATATCGCTGGATGAGATTCTTCTGGTTACCTTTACGGAAAAAGCTACATGCGAATTAAAGATCCGCATACGTGAGAAAATTGAAAAGGAATTAAAAGACGCGGATGATCCAGGTGTTGCTAAAAGGCTGAGAGATTCATTAGATGCTTTTGATAGAGCAGCCATCTTTACCATTCACGGTTTCTGCCGCACTGTTTTAAGCGATTTTGCCTTTGAAAACAGCACCCTTTTTAAAAGCGAACTAATCGACGACACATCCCTTTTTGAGACAAAGCTCAAAGACCAGATGCGAAAAGCCTGGCCTGAAAGATATGGAGAAGATTTGCCTGAAATTCTGGAGGGATCAGGTTTTAGTTCAAAAAAGGAAGGGGGAAAGTTTACCGATACAGTGCTTGCGATAGCCGGGAGAACATTTCGCAAAAATGCCGGTGATCTGCTTTTGCCGGATATAAGAGGCAAAAGTTTTAAGCAGATTCAAAATGAAATAAAGGGGCTGGTTATAGAATTAAAAACCCTGACAGGCACGCAGCAATGTTTTTCAGGGCAATTTGAAAAATTAAATATAAATGCTTCAACAAAAAAATCTTTACTAAATAAAATAGTAACTCCTCTTGAAAATTATCTGAGCAGCGTTGATGACAAAAATATTGATATTGCCGGCCTGCAGGAGCTGATTTCTCAAATTCAAGGCGCAAAATCCAGCGAAAGACAAGGCATTCAATGCCTTGTCTTGGACAAGTGGTTAAAAATTGGTGCTAACCCGGAAGTTTGTCCCAATCTGCAAGATATAGTTTTTGTATTGGAAAAAATAGAAGAGGCTTCGGCTGTTTTAAAACAGATTCTTGCGATTGAAACAATCCACCAGCTTCAAAAAGAGGTAAGCCGGACAAAGGCGGAAAAAGGTTTAATCAGTTTTGATGATATGATTAACCTTGTTGAACATGCCCTGTATAATGATAATTCAGACCATTTGCTTGAAATGCTCAGACATAAATATAAGGTTGCGTTTGTTGATGAATTCCAGGACACGGATCCTGTTCAATGGAAGATTTTCAGGAAAATATTCTTGGAAAGTCAAAATCCGGACACCAAAGTAAATCCCGGAAACAGCCTGTTTCTTGTCGGCGATCCAAAACAGGCTATCTATTCATTTCGCGGGGCGGATGTTTTTGCCTATCTTGATGCGAAAAATGAAATAGAGGAATTGTCAAAACAGCAGAAAGCTAATTTATATTCTTTGGATATCAACTGGCGCTCACAACCTGAACTAATAAACGCGTTTAACAGCCTGTTCGGCAGACAGGAATGGTTTAAGCCCGGAAACCAGGCAGGCAAATTCGATATATGTTATCAGTATGCGACTTATCCGGAAAAAAAGGACAACCTGACATTATTAAGCTTAGACGAGTCTAAGCGCGGCGTGTTGAACATTGTGGACTTCAGCAAGGCATCATCCCACAGTCTTGCCAGGCTGCAACTTGCAAAGTTTATTGCCAAAGAAATCCAGCATCTAATTTCCTTTGCCAATATCAAACTGGTTCAAAAGGGGAAAGAAGAAAAGAGGCTGAGTTTTGGCGATATCTGCATCCTTGTTCGCGCTAAATCTGATGTGCCTTTAATAGAATCAGAGCTTTCCAGCCTTGCAATCCCATATACGTATTATAAAAAACCCGGTCTTTTCCAATCTGATGAAGCCTTTTATTTAAGCATGATTTTTCACGCAATCCTGGATCCTGTTAACAGCACGGATGTAAAAAGGGCGCTTTTAACCCCTTTTTTTAGATTTAAACCTGCTGCATTGAATGCTTATGAAAAGTTGCCTCATTCGCATCCATTAAAACAAATGCTTTTCAAATGGAATGAATATGCATTGTCACGCGACTTAAGTCTTCTTTTCCAGTCACTTATAAATGATTCAGGTTTGCTTTTTCGCGAGGCTGAAAAAGTTTTCTGGGAAAGGGAATACACAAATTACCGGCAAATATTTGAGTATCTGGAACAAACAGCCTATCTGAAAAATATGGATTTCAGGCAGCTGACTTCGTTACTTGATGGCTACAGAAAAGATACGGTTCGCGCTGATCAGGATGCTGATATTCATCAAATTGAAACCGAGGAGGAAAAGGTCCGGATAATGACCATGCATGTCAGCAAGGGGCTTCAATTTCCAATAGTTTTTATTGCCGGTGGATTAACTCAAAGATCTGCTGGTTCTGATAATTGTTATATATATCACAAGATCGTGGAAGAAAATGACCTGTCTAAGGCAATTAAGACAATCGATCTTTCAATCCAAAATGGTCAAGGCGGCCAAAAAGGCCAAAGTGGAAAGGAAAAACATCTTCTTGAAAAAACAGATGAAGACAAACGTCTTTATTATGTTGCTTCCACCAGGGCTGAGCACAAACTTTATCTTCCATATTATCCCCATACTAAAAAACAGCAATGGGTTGGGCCGGTATGCAGCCTGCTTTCTCCTGCCATGGAAAAGGCTTTCCCCAAAGATGATGAAAATAAAAGTATTTTATGGCTTACGCCGGATGATCATTATTTTGCAGATGATAAAATAAAGCCGGATAATCAATCATATCTTCCTGAAATACAGATAAAAGATCAAGCAGATCTTTTCCCTCACACAAGAAATTACAGGTATAAAAAAATCAGGTTGGAGTCCTTTACAAGTCTGCACGATAAAATTTTCCTCATGCATAAAGGAGGCGAGCAAACAACAGGGTTTCAACTTGCAGATGAAAAATCCAAAGAGGATGACGAAAGCTTTGGTTTGCAAAAAACGGATATTGTGCCTGCCGGCATAATCCCTGACGAAATGCCCGGCGGAACCGAAACAGGCTCTATGTTTCATAATATATTAGAGCATATTGATTTTACGCATGCTGTTGAAAAAATGGACGCGGCGCAGGATAAGGTTCGCTCTTTACTGGATGATCCTGAAACAGGGGATATTATTTTGAAACAGATGGAGATATACCGCGTAGAGGAGCGCTGGGCATATAACATCTGCCGGGTTATAAAAAATACCCTTACAACGCCAATAAGCATTGTCGATGATGAATTTATTCTTGGCAGGATCGGGAATGAGGACCGGATTCATGAAGTGGAGTTTATCTATCCTTTTGCGCTGTCAGCTGGTAAGGATGAAACAATTCCTGATTGCGCGACTGAAAACGGCTTTATAAGGGGCTCTGTGGATATGGTTTTCCGATACAATAATAAATTTTATATAGCGGACTGGAAATCCAACTATCTTGAAAACGGCTATGATCATGGTTCCATGGCGATTAACATGAAGAGCGTGGGTTATGATCTCCAATACAGATTATACACCATCGCGGTTTTGCGCTGGCTAAAGCAAAGCTTAAACAACAGGTTTGATCCTGCAAAAGATTTTGGCGGAATATTTTATTTTTATTTGCGTGGCATGGGAACCGGAAAGGGGAATGGTATCTTTTACATTCCTGCGGGTCAATTAGGAGATTTGGAAGGGATGGAACAGGAAGTTGCAAAAGATGTATAAATTTTTTGACGACACCGAGCTTTCTGAGCTTGATTTTATGACCATCAGAGATCTTTGTGAATTAGGTGGTTATCAAAACGATTTGCCTCTTTCTGCGGTTTTGACGGCCATGTTTTCTGCTTTGCAGGAGGGGAGTCTCTGCCTTAATATAGATAAAAATTCTCTGTCTGACAAACTGCAACCCTTTATGGAAAGCAAAAAAGCAAAACAGATTTCCGCTCAATTTTTGTCAAATCTCGCGGAAAACAGATATGATAATCTCATTGCAAAAAACATCGATACCTATCTGCCTATTATTTTCTATGAGACCAAAGAGAAAAAGCTTCTTTATTTCCAGAAGTTCTTTTTTCATGAAACCAGGCTCAAGCACAGGCTCAGGGCTTTTTTACAAACAAAAGAGCCTTGTAAATTATCCGGCAAAAAGGAAAATGAGATTTTAAGGGAACTGGTTGAAAAGGATCAAGACCAGGTTAAAGCTATCAGGCTTGCGCTTGGTTCACAGTTTTCCATTATATCAGGTGGGCCTGGAACTGGCAAAACCTCTGTTATGGTGAATATTCTTCGCTGTTTTGTGCGCGCTGGAATTGAAGCAAAACAGATTATACTGGCTGCTCCGACCGGCAGGGCGGCTCAAAGAATGACCGAGGCTATTCACAGCCAGATTAATTCCATCAAAATTCCATGTCCCGAGGATATTGAACTGTTAAATCTGACAGGGAGCACGCTGCACAGAATATTGCGATATAAAACCGGTTCTCATGACTTCCATTACAGGGATACAAATCCCTTGCCGGCATCGGTTGTCATTGTGGATGAAGTTTCCATGGTGGATGTTGTCATGATGGAAAGGTTTTTGCGCGCAATAGATCCCGCAAAAACAAGGCTTATTTTATTGGGAGATAAAGATCAGCTTCCTTCGGTTGAGGCTGGAGCGGTTTTTGCGGAAATGATTCCTGACGAAACAGAAGATAATATATTCAAAGACCGATTAATAGTTTTAAAAAAGGTTTATCGATCAGGCGCCAATCTTCTGCATTTGGCAAAACAGATCAACCAGGGCAAATGCCCTGAATACTCGCCGGTTTCTTTTGATTCCGCCTTGTTGCTTAAACAGGATAGCTGGGCATTTGTTCTGCCAAGCGACAATATAAACAGATGGAAGAAGCAGCTCAGGCTGTGGGTTGAGCATCATTATTCAGGCAGAATAAATAAAGATAATAAATCATATAAAGAATTGATACTTGAAGCTGTTAAGTTTGATGCTGACAGCCTTGCATCTTCAGATGATGAGCAGAATATTCTTGATCAGATTTTCAGCAAAATTGAAAAGGCAAGGATTTTAACCCTCCTGCGCAAAGGGGTTTACGGTTGTTCCTGGATAAACAGCATAATAGCTCAATATCTGAGTTTTGAGCTGGAGCCTCTGACAAGAATGCGTAATGATATTTTTAGTGGCGCTATTATAATGATCACTCAAAACAATTATTCAAAAAAACTTTTTAACGGAGATGTTGGCGTTATAATTAAAAATGTTGATGGGAATTACAGGGTGTTTTTTAAACGATTCAGCTCCTATGGCTTTTTTGACATGGATTTTTTGCCGAAATGGGAACCAGGCTTTGCCGTGACAGTGCACAAAAGTCAGGGGACGGAATTTGATGATGTGCTGCTTGTGCTGCCGGATAATGAAAAGCACAGATTGTTGACCCGGGAGATAATATATACCGGTATTACCAGAGCAAAGAAAAGGCTGATTTTATACGGCATTGAGCCGGCATTTAAAAGTGCTTTGCAAAGGAAAATTGAACGGCAATCAGGTTTGACATGGTAATGGCAGGTCTCTATTTATCTTTACCGGTTTCCACTTTTTCCCGGCCATTAACGGTTTCTTTGATCGCGTAATAAATGGTTTTGAAAAGTTCAGAAAAGCCGACTGGAGAGATTCTTCCCGCTTCTATGAATTTGACAACTATTTCCTTGGACGCCCTTAGAATTTGTTCATCAATTGAAGAGCTCATTTTAAATATCCTTTTGCTGATAGTTTTTTTATCAATAATATTAATTTGTTAGCAGAAAGTATTATTTGTGTCAAGCTATTTGATGGCCGGTCTCATAGTCTGATTGACAGCAGGCATTATATTTTCTATTAATACTGATGAATTCGTAAAAAACCGAATTCATCAGGTGTTAAGTGTAAAGTGTTAGGTGTTAGGTTAAAACAATTGCCTGTTTAATCATATACTTAACACCTAACAAATTTCATATTAAAACGAGGTACTTGCAGTATGCCGAAAAAACAGGTCAGCTATAAGACAGACAAGCCGGATATAGTGAAAACAGACATCCTGACCGCCATGGAGTATAAATATAAGGGCCAAAGGGATATTGATATTGTAATAAAACAACCTGAGTTCACATCCGTATGCCCTATGACAGGTCTTCCGGACTTTGGATGCATAACAATTAAATATAGGCCGGATGTAAAGATTGTTGAATTAAAGTCGCTAAAGTTTTATATATTACAATTCAGGAATGTCGGTATCTTCTATGAACATTTGGTCAACCATATTCTAAATGATTTAGTTGAGTTGCTTGATCCAAAGAGGATGGAGGTTTCAGGGGATTTTACAGCGCGCGGTGGGATTACTACTACGGTTACCGCAATATACGAGAGGAAAGATGAGAATTCATAATACTGCTGCATATATTCGAGTTGTTTTTGCTATCATTCTTTTTTTGTTTTCAATATTTATGATTGCCGGATGCTCCACATATTCGACTATTAAAAAGAGCACAAGGAAGATAGTCCGGGATATAACGGCTGTGGATGATATGAAAAAAAAGGTCGCAATTTCTTTTTTCGCAAACCATACTTCTTTCACCAATCAAAATCTTGAAGAATTGTTTCAGAAAAATCTTGCTGAAACCATAAACAGGGCATGTTCCGATATCCTGCTCATAAAGCCCGGGGATGCCGAGTGCCCCGATTTTTTAACCAGGCCTTTATTACCGGAAACAGGCCCTCTTGACAATCTTGCTCTGGCAAAGGCAGGCCGGCGGCTTGGCTTGAATGCAATTATAACCGGAGCTTTTATAGATATAAAGGTTTATAAAGAAAAACAGGGGTTCCTGTGGTTTAAAGATGACAAGAATTTTCTGCGGGTGCTTATAAGCTGTGATGTTTACGATATTGAAACAGGCGCAAAACTTCTTGATGAGAGTTTTGATTATGAGACCGGGATTGATGAATCAGAGTTTACATCAATAAAAGCAAAAAAGATAAAAGATACAACTGCGCTAAAGAATGCCCTGGCACATATCACAGAAGCCATGGGTGAAAAGATTTGCGATACAATCGGTATTTTGCCCTGGAAAGGATATGTTGTTTCAATAGAAAATGATAAAATTATAATTTCTTCTGGAAGAAGAGCCGGGCTTTTACGCGGCGATATGCTCGAGGTTTATGAGAGCGGAAACATGATTCAGGGGAAAGATGGCCTGAGGTTTTTTCTGCCCGGGCTTAAAACCGGCGAGATAAAGATAACAGATGTTTATCCTGACAAGGCTCACGCCGTCCTGGTCACAGGAGATGCAATAAAAGCCGACAGTTCGGTTAGAATAAAACAATAATTGTCACTACTCAGGTTGTCAGGTTCACGGTGAACTTTTGAACCCATGAACGCTTACTTAAACAGTTATCCTGTACACCGTAATAGGTTCATCAACACCCTTGATTTTTACAAGTGGCAGAGTTTCGACATCAATCTCTTCAGTAATTTTCTGATCAGATATCTTCTGAAATGTGCTTTCGGCGATAAGAATCTCTCCCTCTTTGGCTATACTTTGCAATCGTGATGCAATATTAACAGCCATTCCTATGGAGGTAAATTCCTTTTTTCTCAATGAACCTAACACCCCGGAAAAGACCTTTCCTGTTGCTATTCCGATTCCTATCTTCAGATTTAAGCCGTTTTTTTGACTAAGTTCTCCGTTGATCTCCATTGCTTTTTTTTGCATCGCGATGGCTGATTTAACAGCTCTGGCCGTATCATCGCTGTGTATTACAGGCGAACCGAATATCACCATGATGCTGTCTCCTATATGCTTATCAACAGTTCCTTTAAACTGGTAAGCTATCTCTCCCATGGGTGTAAAATACCGGTTGTTCAAAAATGCCACAATCTCTTCAGGCGATATTTTCTGTGACATTTTGGTGAATCCCCGGATATCTGAAAACAGGATCGACACCTCATGAAATGTCGGTTTTAGATCGCCCGATGTGTCCCTAAGCTCTTTGTAAACCTGTTCGGATACGAACTGTTTCAGGCGCTTTCGCAGCGAGATATCACGAATCTTGGCTCTTAGTTCAATATTGTCAAAAGGCTTTGTCAAAAACCCGTCGATTCCCTGGTTTGTTGCCATGATTGCCGCTTCCATAGTGGCATAACCGGTTAGAATAATACGCGTTATTTCCGGGTTTATTGAGGCTATGCGGGCAAGGGTTTCAAGCCCGTTCAACCCGGGCATTTTGTAGTCCGATATTACTGTCACAACATCAAAAATATTTTTCTCGATAAATTCTATGCCCAGCTTACCATTATCTGCCGTATAGATATTGTAAGGTTCCTTCTTAAGAGCGCGAACTACCGAGCGTCGCACACCTTCTTCATCATCAATAAAAAGTAATCCATTCATATCTCTTTCTCCTGTTGCAATAATTCCATATATGCCTTGATTAATTCTATTGTTTCATTTTCAGACGAAATCCGCTTTATTGATTCGCGGAATTTACTGCTAAAACGCAAGCCTTTGGCAAACCAGCCAAGACGGCTACGCATCATCCTGCACGCTGATTTTTCTCCAAAACATTGAACCAACATTTTGCAATATCTTATCATGGTCTCAAAGCGATGCGTAATATCTATGGGCAATACATCATCGCCCCTGGCAAGGGCCAGTACCTGAGAAAAAATCCATGGATTCCCGATTGCCGCTCTTCCAATCATAATGGCATTGCAGCCGGTAATCCTTTGCATTTTTATAGCATCTTGTGGTGTAATAATATCTCCATTTCCAATAACAGGTATGGTGACCGCACTTTTTATCGCTGTAATTATTGACCAGTCTGCCTCGCCTCTGAATCCCTGGGAGGCTGTGCGCGGATGCACGGCAATTGCGTCCACACCGCACTCCTGAGCTATTTTTGACAGAATTAAGGCCTGTGTGCCCGACCTATCCCATCCTGTTCTGATTTTTATTGTAAGCGGGATATTGGCGGCTTTTCTGACAGCCGTGATAATGGCCTCGGCGTTGTCAAGCCTTTGCATCAGTGCAACGCCGGAGCCTGTTTTAACCACCTTTTTTACCGAGCAGCCAAAGTTGATGTCAATCAAATCCGCTCCCGAGGATTCAACTATCTGGGCTGCTTCAGCCATTACAGCGGGATCTGAACCAAATATCTGAACAGACAGAGGCTTTTCCTGGGGCAGGCTTTTGAGCATTTGTTTTGTTTTTTTTGATTCATAGACAAGTCCGTTAGCGCTTATCATTTCGGTGCAGACAAGCGCGCAGCCCGCTTCTTTGGCGAGAATCCTGAAAGGCAGGTTGGTAATTCCTGCAAGAGGGGCTAATATTGTAATATTGTCAAGAGTAAGGGGGCCTATTTTCATTTGATTATTTTATGGAATGTAATATTTTTTAAAAATATAGGTCACTAAAATTATGAAATAGAGCATGGATTAGCATAACAGAAAAGACAGTTATGATAACATGGATGAAGATCGTACGAGCCAATATCAACGGAAGTCATACATCCGCATCCATTCTTTATCCTTTGGCCTGTATCCTTTTTGAGGGAAAGAGTGCCGCCGTATATTCCAATTAGAAGATCATTTGGTATGCATGAACTTTTTTTTATACCTGAGGTCGTGGGAAGAATATCTATCAGATCTTTTTCACAGCAGGCATATACTTCAATCTTTTCCGCAGTTAGCTCCTCTTCCATTCTTATAATTACATTTTTTTTCTTGTCAATTGGCGGATCTATAAATGAAAAACCTGGAATTAATGCGGTTCTTTTGCGAATTTTACGGTAATCATCCATAAAACTGGTAATACATCTTCTGATACCGTATTTGGAAGCCCTGCGTGCAATTTTAAGCAAATCATGCAGATTGTCTTTTATGCCCCCATTGTTTGTCTTGTAAAAACATATTGGATCAAACCTCCAGCTTATACATCTTGAGCCAAAATTACCGCAGAGATATTCAAGCTGCTTTAAGCGTTCCTTTAAAGGGGGCACATTAGGCTCAAGCATGGGCGAATCTGAATTAATCGTAAAATTAAAAAATAGATTAAATCCCATTTCTATAAGCTTTTCACCGAATTTGCCCTTTATAAAGGGCCCAAAGTTTTTTGACCAGAACACAATGGTGTGAACCATGTCTGGTGTTGCAGGAACTACTGATACATGCTTGTTGTATGGATTTATAATTTTAAAGAATTTGTGTTGGATCTGATCCATAAACCAGCGCATGTAGAAGGCTGGAATGTCTGTTCTGCGGGAAGCGGAAATCACTATTTTATTCATACCTTGTTTCGATTTTTCAGTAATATTAACTTCCCCTTTTTTGAGCCTTTGGATTTTTCTTCATGCACATCAGGTTTTTCAGCAATTTCCGGGCATTCTATCAGCTCCAAACGTACTTTTCTTCCATCCATTGTAAATTCTTCACCATTAATATATGAATCTCTTAAAATCCATGTGACAGGCTGAAGGGGTATCTGGAGAATAAGAAGGTTTACATGATACCAGTTTGGTCTTATATCCGGTAATATTTCCTCTATTCTTGCAAAGGTAAGCGGTGTGCCTTCCGAATATATAAGCACAATATCTCTTTCAGTTGCCATTTTAATTGTTTATCCTTAATATTTTTTTACCACGAAGGATACGAAGGACGTGAAGATAAAGAAAAATTCTTCATGGTCTTCGTGGTGATTAATAATAAAATCGCCTATGTTAATGACATTGAGGTGTTAAGTGTTAGGTTTCGTAAAAAGTGGTTTTTTGACTTTTTACGAATTTATCAATATATTATATGAAATTATTTCTTTTTTATTCAAAATATACTCTTAAAGCAAGGATTTTTATATTATGATGGTACTCGGTTTACAGGGAAGCCCACGGGAAAAAGGGAACACAGCCTTTCTGCTGTCTTTGTTTATGCGCGAAGCAAAAAAACTTGGCGCTCAGACACATGTTATTGAAGTTGACAAAAAAAACATTATACCTTGCAGAGAATATAATGTGTGTTCAAAAAAGGGATTTTGTCCTATTGATGACGACATGAAGAATGAAATATATCCGCTGCTGCGTAAAGCGGACGTTATTGTAGCTGCTACCCCGATATTTTTTTATCATACCACTGCTCAGCTTAAGGCGCTCATCGACAGATGCCAGGTGTTTTGGGCAAGAAAATATTTGCTGAAACTGAATGATCTGGACACAAAATCCAGGCGCGGATTTTTGCTCGCACTTGGAGCTTCAAAGGGGGAAAATCTGTTTGACGGAGTACACCTGACCGCAAAATATTTTTTTGATGCTGTTGGAGCCGACTATTATGGAAGTCTTACATACAGGCGGATAGAGAATCCAGGAGATATGGAAAAACATCCAACAGTCCTCAAAGATGTAAAAAAGGCTGTCAGCGCTCTGTTGCAAGATTGAACAGTATTTTATATATAGTCGAGTAGTTGGATCAGATCGGTTATTACAAGATCTGGAGATAAGGTTTTACATTCCCCAACATCTTTTCTGAGCCTTAAAGATCTTGTATCTCCTGCAAAAAGGGCTGTGTTAAATCCTGTTTTTTTTGCAGGGTAAATGTCGTTTAGCATATCATTGCCTATGTAAAGGGCTGAGTCGGCGGGAACATTTAAGCGTTTAAGCCTTTCAAGCGCTGATTGAAACATAAATGGCGATGGTTTTGCGTGCCCTGATTTATATGAAAACAGGGTTAGATCAGGATGAAATCCGAGTTTTTCCAAGTTTGAATCCAGGAGCCACTTGAATAGAAAGGGTGTATAGAACTGAGCATTAGAAATAATACCGAGCAGTACTTGTGATTTTTTGCATGCGGAAAGCATCTCTCTAAGATTCGGCATCGGATATACAGGATTTACGATTATTTCAAATATAGCCGCAAATTTTCTGACTGTGACCGGGTCATTATTTTTTAGAATGCTCATCCATATGCGGTCTATCTCGACTTCCGGGAAGTCAATTCCCTGTTTTTTCAGTTTGTCGTGTTTTTTTTCAATAGCTGAGAAAAGATCATTCAAAACAGCTTCAGGGGTTTTTCTTATTTTGAATTCAATCAGCAATTGTTTAAGCTCGTATGTTTTCATGTATGCTTTCGGGGACTTTTTCTTTGCGATGCCGATGTCGCCGGATCCGCTGATAAATAGTGTGCCGTAAATATCAAAAATCATGCATTTGATCTTTTTTTTTAAGTTTCCGCTCCGGCAAAGTGTGGTTGGAACAGGAGAAAGTGGGGTTATATATTGTGATATAAGCTCGTTATTGAACATAATCGCCCCATTTAAGAAGGCTGAAATTTTGCAGATTCAAAAATTCTGAAAGGAGAATCTTTTTATCTATCCTATGTGTAACAGGATTTTTGCATACATTTGAGTAAATCTCAAAAAGCGTTTTCTTATATATTGTATTATTATAATTACTGAGCACAGCTTTCATATTATTTTGTATCAAGTTTTCTTGATCTTTTATTTCTTCGATATGTGAAAGATACGGATTAAGGGAGCGCAGCCTGTTTGCATTCTTTTTATCCGAGAGCACACAGGAGATTATCTGCTTTTGAAATGATTCGTCCAGTAACCCAAAATCAATATTATTATTTTTTGTTATTGCAGAGAAACCCTTTTCAATATTTTTGTTGTCAATTTTGTAATTAAACAAGGAGCAGGCCCTTAAAACAGATGCTCTCCATATTTCGTAAAGGTCTTTTTTGTTAAGCCATTTTAGAGGAACAAGGAGTTTTGTATAAAGATGATCGAGATTAATCCCGTTTTGTTCAAAATCATAACATATATCCGGAAGCTTTCTTCCGCAAAGTGTTTTTTGGGCTGTCCATGGTTCAAGAAATAAAAAACCGAACCCTTCTGTTATGCTTGTTGTAATAAGAAATCTTGCAGAAAGCACAAGCTGTTTAAAGTCATATTTTAATCCAGCCTCAAACAGTATATCGAGGCTGTTTTCTTCCGCAAATCTTTTCCATCCATTATGACTTATAATATCAATCCGGCTGTTTGGCGGTTGAGTTATGAAAAGAGCCTCATGATTTTCGAAAAACAAGGATAAAAGAATCGCTTCGCCGATATTTTTCCTTCTGATGGCGCGAATCGGATATAGAACAAAGTTTTCTGTTTTTGCAGCTTTTTTTTTAAACTCGAAAGGTTTTATTGTGTTGAAGATCTTATGCAGACCTTTCTTTTTCAAACCTGCCTTAAGCAGGATATCGTAATCGCGGGAATTTATTACCCCGTAATGGCAGTCGGGCACATACTCATCCTCATCAAAGTATGATAATGGACGGCCGTCTTCCGCAAAATCATGGATCTGCAAAAAAAGCCTGATCCCTCTTTTTTGCAGCTCATGTAAAATTTTTAAAAAAGTTTTATTTTTGGCAAGCAAGGGATTATGAATATGCAGAATATCACATCCTTCTTTCCATTTTGAATGGATTGCCTCGCTTATTGATTCCGCGACCTTTTTTGGATTAAATGTTTTTTGGGATGACCCGCTGTAATAAGCAAGCCCGGGGATATGTTTTATATCGGCAGGGAAGGGGGAATCAGGAGGTTCTCCCGTGAGAACAAGAACATCACAGTCGTTTTTTACAGCTTCAATCTGTTGCCTTAATACAGTTGTTACCCCGCCGGTTTTAAGATGATAATGAGCAAAGGCTATCTTCATTTTATAAGGCCGTCATTGCGGGTATATTATCCTTATGCTTTTACGTAATCGTTATTGTTTTATTTTCTTTAAAAGAGGCATAGATGTCTCTCAACCGTTTCCTTTGTTCTTCGACGCATGGAGGAATCGAAGCCAGGTTTTCTCCGTGATATGGTTTCATTTTAGCGATATCAAGGCAGATATCCATTCCCTTTTCAAGATTGCTTTTAAAACTAAGAATCTCTTTTATTTCAATATGGGTGCATGTGCTGTTGTCTATCAGTTTTTTAAAATAATCCACATACATTACTATTTCAGCGGCAAACATGTGAGGGCGCTTTGACGGAACCAGTGATGGGCCTCTTCCGTAAATATGGTCTACCATCTCATTAAGCGAGTATAACCTGTTGTACCATGCTATATTGGGCCCCGGACATATTGACTGAGGCGCATTTTTTTCACCGGCTATTCCTAAAGCAATAAGTGCTCCATTCCCCAGATGATCGCAGAGACATGTTTTTTCAACAACTTTCCGGCTTAGCTCTTCCTTTTCCTTGTCGGAAATATCCATATTTCTTATCTCTTCCAGCTTTATTTTTTGATATTGTCTGGAGGCAAGGCAAATAGGCTTTTGAGTAAACTCGATATTGGATACAAGAAAACCCTTGGTGCACATGGAGCCTGGTGTGCCCTTTGCGATCATTTTATTTGTGTAGATTTCAGACCCGCTTTTGCGTATATTATTAAAGGGGATTCCAATGGGTGAGACGTCGCTCAGGTAGAGGTCCTTTTCACCGGCATGTTTTAGAAGTTCCTGGGTAGAGGTATCCACGCATGTGGCTTCAGGAACCAGCAAAAAAGGGCTGGCCCAGCCTGTAAGATCCATCCCAAAATATTTTCTTAGCCTGAGGTTTTCTCCGTGAGTGCCGATTCCGCCCTGCACGGTAATAAGTGGCCTGGCGCTTAAAGCCTTTTCAGGATATTCCCACTCCATTTTTTTGTAATATTTGTTTATTAGAGGCTGAAATTTTGCCATAAGGTCATCGCGTTTTTCTTTGAATTCCTTTAAAAGATCGGGAAGTAAAATTCCGTTTGAAGCAAAAGCATGGCCTCCGCAATTAAGACCTGATTCAATTCGGAATTCATATACTTCCAACCCTTTTTTTGCCAAAAACTTGCCCTGTATAAGGGCTGAGCGGAAGTCGCTGACCTTTAGAATTATCTTTTTTTTGATTTTTCCTGTTTTATCCCTGTAAAAGTCTTTGAAACAGGTTATATAGTCGAACAGTCTTTGATTGATGCCTGCAGAAAACACAATGGCTGACTCAAGGCTGCTGTTGGCATATCCTCTAAGCGCTGCTTTGGCATCGCTGAATTCATCAATAATGGTCAGGATGTTATCATAATAAGCCCTGTCAAGTTTTACCATAATGTTGACGTCGATAGAGCCCGGCAGCATTCTATTTGTCAAATCTTTTGCCAAAAAATCTTTTTTAAGTCCTTCCTTCATTTTTAGAAGTTTGTTATATTCGGTTTTTAGCCGGGATTTATCAGGCAGAAGCTCAAAGTATTTTGTTTTATCGTTTTTTTTAAAAAAAGGCTGTTTTTTTATATTCTCCATTTTAATCTGAACTATCTTGCCGACTGTTTCAAGATAGGCTGTAATCCGTTTTGCTCTGCCATCCTTTGCATTCTTAAGAATCCTGTGATACTGCATTGAATACATGTTGCAGTAATATTTTCTGATTTTTTCAAGTAAAATATCATCTACAAGAGAAATTACAGAGGTAATGCCAAGCGGGGCAACACGGATAGGGGTGTCCACCGAGTGTCCTGTGCCCATAACAGGAATATGAAATGTATGATAATAATTTTGCATATTTTATATACTTAATAAAAAAGTTAAATAACTCACAGCATTTTTTTTGCTTTTACGAAAATTTTTTATATATAACATTTTATCAGAAGTCAATATCGGATATTTTGAGACTTTTTGAGCCCGCGACTTTTCTGCTTGATTTGATCGGCAATGATGATATGTAAATTATTATGATTCGAAAAGCGAAAATAAATGATATAAAAGCTATCCACCGGCTTCTTAATGAATATGGAAGAAAAGGAGAACTTATTCCCCGGCCTTTAACTGAACTTTATGATCATCTCAGAGATTTTTCGGTATGCGTGGATGATAAGGGGAAAAAAGTTATGGGTTGCTGTGCTTTGCAATTTTGCTGGGAGGACTTGGCGGAAATACGATCATTAGCAGTTCAGCCTGAACACACCGGTAAAAATATCGGCTCAATGCTTACTGAAGCAGCCCTTTCCGAGGCAAAATCATATAATATGAAAAAGGTGTTTACTCTTACCTACCAGCCTGAATTTTTTAAGAGATACGGTTTTGTGGAAATAGACAGATCAAAACTTCCGCTTAAAATCTGGGGGGACTGCCTGCTGTGCATCAAGTTCCCGGATTGCGATGAAATAGCAATGATGAAGGATATAGATTAACCCTGTCACTTGCTATTTCAGATGTCATTTCGAGGAGCGAGGCTACGAGAAATCTTGTTATAAAACAAATAGTTAAAAATTTCTCCCTTTGGTCGAAACAACAAGTGCCGTTGTAGAGTTACTTATGAATAGATAATATTTAACGATAGCGGAGGATACTTCCACACACTGGGTTTTGGAAGTATATGCTGTCCTCCGACCGTCAGCATATAAAAATCAGGGACAAGTTCTCTCAGTTTGCCGTCATCAGGCGGTTTGGCATGATCTGTAAATGAATAGGTGGCCTGGAAAATAAATACGCCATCTTTTCTGTTTCGGAAAATCATATAATTCTTCTTGAAAGTCTGCAGCGCAAGATTATTATCTGCTGCTATCTGTTTCATTTCCTCCTCTGTGAGCTTCATTAGAACCGATTTAGATGTTCCCCTTTCAGAAATGCGTATAAGAGCTCTTGATTCACTGCTTCCTGCGTACACGGTTGAAATACATGGGAGCTTTTTCAAATACTGGGATGCTACAATAGCTGCCGTTCTTCTTCCTCCGGACATTACAGGGAGCCCGTAATGTTCGAAAAATTTTTTCTGTATATCTTCAGCGTATTTATCCCCTTTTTCATACAGGTCCTTTGATATATATCGAAGATTTTGTGCAAGATCTTCTGCTGCTTCAGCAATAGGCCAGTCTATTTTAACATGAAAGTGGGAAAGATCATACCGGTCTCTGGCCTTTCTAGCCATATTCCTTTGGATAAGAAGGGCATAATCAACCGGAAGAAGAACCCTTAAAAAATTAAAAAAATGGACAGACTCAAAGTGTTTTTGATTCCGGTCAAACTTTTCTGAAAGAGGAAGGGTCTTGGAGAGAAGTAAATTAGCCTTTGTAGTTTTGTTAACGTCAAGGAATCTAATATATTTCTTGTGGCTTGCAGGTATTGCATCCTCAATAAAGATTATAAGAAAGGTATTCTGGCCTTCGTATTCAACGGCCGGGATGCGAGCGCGTGGTTTGAGCTCCCGTTTTTCAACAAAGGGATAAGGGAGTTTTTTGTTGGTAAAATTTGTATAGGAATCTATTAGAGCATACTGGATCATGAATTGATCAAGCTCATCTCTCAAAAGCTCGTAATATGAGCGCCTTAATTTGTTTGCCTGGCTAAGTTCCTCCCTTACGCTCCAGCATGCAATTTTTTTCCCCACTGTGCTAATCAACCTTCAAACTCCATTGTATATTTATCGTTGGCAACCATTATCGTGCTTAGTTTGCTTTGCTCACAAATTGGTCGAGTAGTTCAATGCCCCTTACAACTCGATGATTCGACTAAAGTCACAGGAGTTTCAATAAGTTGCAGAAACCTCTAACATATATAATTATCATTATCTATTTCAACCGTCAACAGCCGATTATTTATTGTTAAACTTTTCCATCCACTGATAAAGAGTTTTTCTGTGCCTGTATGCAAAGAGGGTAATAACAACGCTTAAGCCAAGGACAAGGGCGGACAGCTTGTAATTCTGCTCGTAAATTGATGATCCCTGAAGGCTTAGCATAAATGTTCCAGGCATGCGTCCTATGCAGGCAATAATAATGAAAATCCTGGCAGGGATAGAACTTAAACCAAGGAAAAAACAAAAATAGTCTTTTGGAAAGCCTGGAAGAACAAATAAAAGAAAAGAAACAAAAATTCCCTGATGTTTAAAAACAGTATCGAATCTTTTTAAATAAGCGCTTGGGATAAGCTTCCTGATATAATGTTTTCCGAGAAAGCGGCCGACAACAAAGTTGATCAACGATCCCACAGTCAAAGCCAAACTGGAATACAAGAAACCTTTGGTTGCTCCGAACAGATAGCCTCCGATAAAGCCTGTAGCTTCGCCCGGGAGAGGAGCAAAGAGAACCTGAAGGGCCTGAATTATCATAAAAACCACAGGCGCTGCCATGCCGAATGATGTGATGAATGTTTTGGCCTTTTCTCTGTCAATAAAAAGATTATAGCACTGCGCAACACCTTCCCATAATTGCATTCTGTAGAAATAACCCGGCAATGCAAGGGATAATAAAATTATAAGTATTAAAACAATATGTTTACCGGAAAGAGATTTTAGGGCCATTAGAGTTAGAATGTTTACCTTTGCAATCAGTAACTATTCAGCCACTAAGACCCTAAGATTATAATATAATTATCTTAAAATTTATCAATCATATCTATTCTTAGTGTCTTGGCGGCTACTTGAACAGTTTCTGCAATTATTACTTGTATGTTTTTTCAGCATTTTCCAGGGCGGCTATTGCAGGCAATGTCTTTCCCTCTAACATGGTGAGAAATGCCCCCCCACCTGTTGAAATATATGTTATCATATCAGTAGCGCCTTCTTTATGGATAGCGACATCTGTATCGCCTCCGCCCACAACAGTGAGGGCGTAGCAGTTAGCTACATTGTGGACCATGGCAATTGTGCCTCTGCTGAAAGAGTCGATTTCAAACACACCCATGGGGCCGTTCCAAATTACTGTTTTTGCGTTATGAAGAACTTCGGAAAAGAGCAAAGAGCTGGCAGGGCCTATATCCATAATCATCCAGTTTTCAGGGATCTCCTGCAAAGGAACTATCTTTGTTTGAGCTTCTGGGTCAAGGCGTCTTGCAACTACGGCATCAATCGGAAGATAGAACTTGATTTTGCGCTTAGCGGCTTTTTCCATTATCAATCCGGCTGTTTCTACAAGATCTTCTTCGATTTTTGATTTCCCAATATCATAGCCTTTGCTTTTCAAAAAGGTGTTTGCCATGGCTCCGCCGATTATGAACTTATCAACGTGCTCCAGCATGTTATCTAATGCCATAAGCTTGTCGGATACTTTTGCGCCGCCGATGATTGCGACAAGAGGGCGTTGAGGACTGGCCATTATCTTTGAAAAATAACCGATTTCTTTTTGAAGCAGAAAGCCGGCAACTGAGACAGGCGCATATTTTGTAATAGCTACGACAGAAGCGTTGACACGGTGTGATACTGCAAAAGCATTATTTACATATACATCGCAAAGCGATGCAAGCTCTTTGGCAAACTCGTCGTTATTTTCCTGTTCTTCTTGATGAAATCGTAAGTTTTCGAGAAGAACAATGTCGCCTGCTTTCATAGCTGATATAAGCGATTTTACATCAGGACCTATACAATCGTTTGCCATCTTCACATCTTTTTCAAGCAGTCTGCCCAACCGTTTGGCTATTGGTTTAAGGCTTAGTTCATGCGATTTCTTTCCTTTTGGTCTGCCCATGTGTGAAGCTATAATCAGCTTTGCCTGATTGTCCAGGGCATATCTTAAGGTAGGAAGAACAGCCCGAATCCTGGTGTCATCCATAATATTCTGCTGGCTATCTATGGGAACATTAAAATCGACCCTGATAAAAACCCTCTTATTTATAATATCTATTTCTTTAATTGATTTCATTGTTTACTCCTGGTTCTGAATGATTTTAAATTTTGAATTAAAAACTCATAATTCAAAATTTAAAAATAGAGCAAAGCGATTCATCAGCTTTAGCTCACCTCAAACTTTTCCTGTTTTTGTGCTTTGTTCCTTTATCTTGCGGCTTAACACCTTTTTTTGGGACCATCTATCCAGAAAACCTATCATGCCCGACTCATATGCCCTGTCTACGAACTCTTCACGGACCTTGAGTCCCCCCAGTTCCTTCAAGGCCGACCTCAGGCATTCTGTTTTATGGGGACACTCAAAACAAGCCTCTGGGGTGGTTCTCAGGCCATCATCTGTTTTTGGAAAAACAATGTCAATAATTCCAAAACAGGATGGACATTTCTTCTTTTTATCTTTCATTTTCCTTTATTTATTTTCTCAAACTCACGATTCATTCCGGCAATATGTCCTTGGTCCGCAAAGCTGAAATAGTTGTTGTTTCCTATTACCAAATGTTCATGAACGGTTATCCCCATTGTTTTACATGCAAAAACAAGTTGCTTGGTTATGGAGATGTCTTCGGCGGATGGTTCTGGATCCCCGGAAGGATGGTTATGGGCAAAAATAAGCGCTGCAGCGTGCTGATTCAGGGCTGCCTGGACAACCTCCCTTGGGTAAACAGAACTGGCTGTTAATGTGCCTTGAAAGAGTGTTTCGATTGCAACAACATTGTTTTTTGCATCTAAAAAAATTACCTTAAAATTCTCCCTGCTTTTCCCCTTCATGCTGTGGTATAGATATTCAAATAATTCTTTTGAGTTATTAAGAGGTTTTTTTTCTATTAATTTCTTTTTCAGATACCTGTCGGCAACAGCCTTTATCAGTTTTAACCCGATTAAATTTTTAGGGCCTATGCCATCAATCATGCAAAGCTCTGCAGTAGATGCCTCAAGTACTTTCTGGAGAGTCTTAAATCTTTTTAAAGCGGCTTTAGCGGTTTCTTTGCAGTCCTTTTGCGGAGTGGCAAGGGTTAGAAGAAGTTCAATCACCTCATAGTCATGAAACCCTGACAGGCCTGAAGCAAGAAATTTGTCCCGCAACCTTTGCCTGTGTCCCGTTCCTTTATGAGAGTCAGTAGTTGGCATCTGGTTAAATACCGGTCAATTTTTTATATCTATAATTCATCAAACTCATGCTTAAGATCACGAGCCATCAGCCTGTCCAGCGCCCCTTTGGGAGAGGCATCATCATAAAGTATATGGTAGATCTCGTGAGAAATCGGCATTTCAACGCCGATCTTGCGAGACAGGTTGTAAACAGATTTAGCTGTTTTAATTCCTTCGGCAACCATGCGCATTTCAGACAGGATATCCTGCAACTTCTTTCCCTGGCCTAACTGTTTACCGACGGTATAATTGCGGCTTAACGTGCCGGTACAGGTCAGGATCAGGTCTCCAACACCGGCCAGGCCGGTGAATGTGCGTGGGTTTGCCCCAAGCTTTAAGCCGAGGCGCCTGATTTCCGTAAGACCTCTGGTAATAAGGGCGGCCCTGGTATTCAGACCAAAACCGAGCCCATCGATCATTCCTGAGGCAATGGCAATTACATTCTTGACGGAACCGCCTAATTCCACTCCTATAATATCATTGTTTGTGTATACTCTAAAAAGAGCTGTGGCAAAGACATGTTGCACAAAGGAGGCTATCTTTTTGTCCTTTGATGCTACAGCGACTAAGGTCGGAACGTTTGAAGCAACTTCACGGGCAAAGCTGGGGCCGGAAAGGGCTGCAATATGCTTCTCAGGAATTTTCGGAAGTGTTTCTTTAAGCACGCCGGACATGGTTAAATGGGTTTTGTTCTCAATCCCTTTTGAGGCGGAAACTATAATAGTATCCTTTGAAACATATTCGGCAATTTTATGTGATGTTTCCCTCATAAAGTGAGACGGCACAACAATAACTACCAGGTCTTTGCCCGATACAACACGAGATAGATTGTTTGACGGGCATATGTTTGAAGAAAGGGAAATACCGGGAAGAAACAGCCTGTTTTCTTTTAACTCCTTAATCTGCTTAATTACTTCAGCTTCAAATACCCACAGATCAATATTAAAACCTTTCCGGCCAAGAAGATCGGCCAAAGCCGTTCCCCAGCTTCCGCTTCCCACGACACCGATTTTTGTGGAATTTACATCTATATTATTCATTGAGTTGTATTACCCTTTCCTCTTCCTTTTCAGCAAGCCCGGCAGCTCCCACGACCTTTTCTCCGGGATTAATATCTATAAGCTTTACGCCCTGGGTATTGCGACTGATAATCGAAATCCCTTTTATAGGTATGCGTATAATCTTGCCGCTGTTAGTCATGAGCATAAGGTCGTCATCCTCTTCCACAAGAAGCATTGCAACTACGAGCCCATTCCGCTCACTTGTTTTAATAGTAATTACACCTTTGCCACCGCGTTTCTGAACAGGATATTCATCAATCGATGTTCTTTTTCCGTACCCGTTTTCTGTGGCGGTAAACAGGGTTTGGCCATGGCTCAAAACCTCCATGCCGACTATAGGGTCACCAGGAGCCAGCCTCAGTCCGCGTACACCACTTGCAACTCGGCCTGTTGAACGAACATCAGATTCGTGAAAACGTATTGATTTGCCCATGGCAGAACACAAGAACACATTCATTGTTCCATCTGTTATCCGTGTTCCGATCAACTCATCATCTGCGGCAAGTTTCAAGGCTATGATACCTCCTGCCCTGGGGCGGCTGTAAGCCATAAGATCGGTCTTTTTTACAAGCCCTTTTTTTGTGGCCTTAATAATATGATAACCTGGTTCAAATGACGGTACGTCAAGCACTGTTGCAAGCTTTTCATCCTTTGCGAAGTTAAGAAAATTAACGATTGCCTTGCCGCGGCTCAAACGACCTGCCTGAGGGATATCATATACTTTGCGCCAGTAAACCTTACCCAGATTTGTAAAAAAAAGAAATGTATGGTGAGTGGAGGCTACAAAGAGATGTTTGACGAAATCTTCATCTTTTATTCCCATGGCTGTCTTTCCTTTACCGCCCCGCCGCTGGCTTTGATAAAGGGTAATCGGATTCCGTTTTATATAACCGCTGCTGGATATGGTAACGACCATATCCTCTTCAACAATCATGTCCTCTATTGTAATCTCCTTTGTAGCTTCCAGTATTTCAGTGCGGCGAGGATCTCCGAATTCGTTTTGTATCTCGGAAAGCTCCTCTTTGATGATTTGTTCCACCATTTTTTCGCTGGCAAGTATTTCTTTGAATCTTGTGATATCTTGTAAAACGTTCTTGTATTCTTCTAATATTTTTTCGCGTTCAAGACCGGTAAGCCTTTGCAGGCGCATATCCAATATTGCCTGAGCCTGGATTGTGCTTAAGTTAAATTTTTGAATCAGACCTGCTTTTGCATCAACAGGGGATTTTGATTTTTTAATAAGGGAAATAACATCGTCAAGATTATCAAGGGCGATTTTCAAGCCTTCAAGTATATGCGCGCGCTCCTGTGCCTTTTTCAAGTCATAGGTGGTCCGCCGAATAATTATGTTTTTGCGGTGAAGAATAAAATATTTAAGGATCTCTTTTAAAGATAGAAGTTTTGGCTGATTGTTTACAATAGCAAGAAGTATAATGCCAAAGGTGTTTTCAATCTGTGTGTGCTTATAAAGCTGATTAATAACCACCCCCGGAACCTGATCTTTCTTAAGGCTGATAGCGATCCGCATTCCCTCTCTGTCGGATTCATCCCTTACATATCTTATCCCTTCTATTTGCTTGTGCCTTATCATTTCGGCAATCTTTTCAATAAGTCTGGCTTTGTTAACCTGATAAGGGAGTTCTGTAATTATTATGGTTTCACTTTGTGTTCTTTTGTCCTTTTCGATTTGAATTCTTGCTCTTACACGGATTATACCGCGTCCGGTTTTATACGCGTTAAATATACCGGTTGTTCCGTGAATAATGCCGCCTGTAGGGAAGTCGGGACCAGGCACCAGTTTTATAAGGTCCTGACATGAAATTGCATTATTGTCTATTATCGCATTTATTGCTGTAATTATTTCAGAAAGATTATGCGGCGGAATATTGGTTGCCATGCCGACCGCTATGCCGGAAGAACCATTGATCAAAAGATTGGGAATCTTAGCAGGAAGCACTGAAGGCTCATTCAATGATTCATCATAATTAGCGGTCCATTCAACTGTTTCTTTATCCAGATCATCCAGCATCTCATGCGCCAGGCGCATCATTCTGATCTCTGTGTATCTCATTGCAGCAGGAGAATCCCCGTCAACAGAGCCAAAATTTCCCTGGCCGTTTATAAGGGGATACCTTAAAGAAAAATCCTGCGCCATCCTCACAATCGTGTCATAGACAGCAGTATCGCCATGAGGATGGTATTTGCCGATAACATCTCCGACAATTCGGGCAGACTTTTTATAAGGTTTATTCCAGTCGTTTTTGAGCTCACGCATTGCAAACAGTACGCGTCGATGGACAGGTTTCAGGCCGTCACGCACATCCGGCAAAGCCCTTCCTATGATCACGCTCATGGCATAATCAAGATAAGATTTTTTCATTTCGTTTTCAATGCTGATTTCCGACATTTTTCCAGTATACATTATGTCAATTCCTTTGGCCCAAGCAGTTTCCGGTAGCTGGCATGATAAATATCGGTCAGGGTCAAAAATGCGGTTACAACAAGCGGGCCGTATATAATGCCAACAATTCCAAACAGCTTAAGGCCTCCGATTATGGAAAAGAATACAAGAAGTGTATGCATTTTAACGCGCTGGCCCACTATTTTTGGCTTGAAGATATATTCAATGGTGCCGGAAATGATTATATAAAAAATAACAAAGAAAATAGCTGCGCCGATCTGTCCTTTTAAAAAAAGATATATGGCCGCAGGTATAAATACAACTCCTATTCCTACTATAGGAAGAAATGCAAGCAGAGCCATTATCACACCCCACAGAAAAGGTGATTTTAAACCAAACAGCATAAAAACTGTTCCGCCCAGGATTCCCTGAATCAAACCACCAAGCCCGTTGCCGATCAGAATGGCTCCCGCCATATCCTTGAACTTTTGAATTAATTTTTCGTCCTGTTCTTTAGGGAGCGGGGAAAGGTCTGTAATAAAAGAAATCAGCCTGGCGCCGTCAATTAAAAGAAAATAGATAACAAGAAGCATGAGAAATATGTTTGCAAAAAACGCAAGTGTATTCGAGGCGATTGATCTGGCCTGCTCGTAAAGAAAAAGACCGATAATTTTACCAATTTCTGAGATAGTCTTGTTTAGAGCATCTCCAGTTATTTCAACATTGAAATTCTTAAGCAAAAGGTTTGCTTTTTCAAGAAGACCGCTGCTTGAAATAAGATTTTTTATATGGTCATTTAATAATGCACCTTTTGCGGTTACATAAAGATCATGTGCCTCTTTTGATAGTATGCCAATAAAAAATACTATTGGAATAAGCACGACAAAAAATATTAGAGCGCAGGTTAAAAATGAGGCAAAAGGGGGTGTTATTTTATCTTTTACTTTTATTAAATTAAAAACAGGGCTGAAAATTCCTGTCATAACAGAGGCAAGAATAATTATCGATATAAATGGCCATATAAGCCATGTGAGCATTGCAATTGAAAGAATAAAAAGGCTCAGAAAAAACCAAAAAATGATATTTCGAGAATTACCATCTCGCATAGTATCTCCAAGAACAAAATCAATAAGTACTAATAATTTACTGCTTGGAATAAAATTTCGATCCGGAAACGGCCCGTTCGGGCCTGTTTGGTGAAAAATAGCGCGCAGACAGATGCAACGCACAGGCAGACGCCGGCAGTAAGATTTTTATCCCTTGTCCCTGGCCTCAAAATCCGGGATTTTTCGAACACCCAGTTTTACTTGCTGATAATGCCGAAAGCTACGAATAAAAGAAGGATTTCATATATGAAAACAGGGGCATAATTCCCAAAAATAGCGTAAACAATACCTCCGCCAACAATCGCCGGTACAGCACAAAAAACTAAAATACCCAACTTCCTGCTGATGTCCATTTTTATAATCCTCCTGTAACCTTATTATATAAGACGATTTTGCTCACTTTCCAACTGTTGCTGAACTTGTAAAAAATCGGGTTCAGCGTCCGCCAAAGGGCTCTGCCGGATCGACCAGCAGATCGACGACAGGGAGAAATCTAATGTTTTCAGCATGCTACGACGGAAAGATTTTCCACTTTGCTCAAAACGCCCCCTTTATTACACTTAACATCTAAAAAATTTATTTATAACAATAACTGATAATTAAGTAAAGAAAAAAACAGATAAATTTGACACAAATCTTTAATGTTGATAAACTCGTAAAAAGTCTCGAAATCGTCATGCCGGACTTGATCCGGCATCCAGAATATGTCATTGTGAGCAAAGCGAAGCAATCTCGTATAAGATAAGTGCTTATATTTATTAGATTGCTTCGTCGTTGCGCTCCTCGCAATGACTTGGTGTATGACTTTTTACGAGTTCATCAAAGTTTCTTATAATAAATTATATTGCAGGTAATTATTTTGAATCAATTTCATATATTTGTAATCAGGGCCATACTCGGAGTTGTTTTTGCGGTTATTTTAACACGATTTTTTTATGCTCAAACCGATGTTTTCCATGTAGCCGGTCTTGCTGTTTTTCTGGTCGGGATAGCATATCTTCTGGATTATATACGAAGCAGAAAATCATAGAACTTAGTTCGGCTTCGCTTACAAGTGGTCGAGTGGTTCAAGAACCCTTACAACTCGACTATTTAACTACTCGACCAAAGTCACAGGAATTCCAATAGGTTGTAGAAATTTCGAGACGTTTATACAGACATGGCCTTCTGTTCGGAAGGAAAAAATGCATCCTGTTATTTCGCACCCTGGCCAAGTCATCAGCCTTTAAATCTCCGACCATTATACCCTCCCTGCTGCTTATCCTTTTCTTTATAATTTTGCCGCATGGACCGATTATCACCGACACGCCCGGGAAAGTAAGCCCTTTGCCGTTTTTACCTGTCTGGTTACATGCGATAATAAAAAGGCTGTTATCATAAGCTCTTGCAGGAAGATGCCGCATCCATGACATGAATTTTTTGTCCGGAGTTCCTCTTGGAGATGCATGTGGAATGAAGATTATTTCCGCTCCATTTATAGCCATATGTTCGGAAAGCCCGGGGAAATGCGCATCATAACAAAGCTGAATTCCAAATTTTACTCCTCTTGTCTCAAACAGCGGAATTTCGGTGCCCGGAGTAAAAAAAGGGGTTTCAGGGGGAGCTATATGCAGCTTTCGATATATACCTGAAACACCGTCAGGCGTAATAACCAGGTGGCTCGCAAATATCCGGCCTGTTACGTCTTTCTCAGCCATACCCGCAAGAATAACAATTTTTTCCTCTCCGGCTAAACGTAAAAGGTCTTGTGTTACCCTGCCTGAAACAGGCTCTGCTATCTCATTAATATCCTTATGTATACAGTACCCTGTAACATTCATTTCAGGGAAACAGATTATTTCAGCGCCTTTCCTCTTTGCTTCCTTTACCCACCTGGCCATGCGGTCAATATTATGCTCGGTTTTATTGACAGGCGAATTGAAAATAGCAACCGCAACCCTTATATCCTTCATTAATTAATTCTCACAACCTGCTATAGATCAAAGTGAGCCTTTATCTTAAAAACCTTTGTTGCAGGCAGATTGATAATGTCTGTTATTCCCGTTTTATCGGAGATCTTTTTAAGGTTTTTTTCTATTTCCTCCATGGATGGAGCAATAAAGGTAAACCATATATTATACCTGTTATCCCGTTTATAATTATGAGTTACTCCAGGATGGCTGTTTACTTCCTTAGCAAAGAATTCAATTTTACTTTTCGGCACCTTTGCTGCGCAGAGGGTGCTGACAAATCCTAATTTTTCAGGGACAAAGTTACCCCCTATTCGCCTGATAATCCTTTTTTTCTTCAACACGGCAAGTCGCTTTAAAACATCATCTTCGGAAAGACCCAGATCATTAGCCACGGTAAGATAGGGGCGGGGGGTTATCGGAAAGTCGGACTGTATCCTGTTTAGAATTTCTCTGTCTATATCATCCATTGAAGACATGATTATTTTTACCTTAATAAAAAAAGCCCCGCATAATATGCGGAGCTTTTTTACTTAAAAATATGTTAAACAGGCCATTGATTTCTTGACTTAGACGCATCCTGTAGGTTTTGGAAGACCGGCCATCTTACATGCTCCCTTGCCTGGTCCAGACGGATAAAGCTCATATATATGTTTCAGTTTGAATCCTGTAACCTTGGAAAGTATTCGAACCATTGGAGCAATTCCATTTTTTTCATAATATTCGCGAAGAACTGCAACAAGCTTTTTATGTTCCTCATTGAGCTCTTCAATGCCCTCTTCCTTTTTCACCCACTGTTCCCACTCAGGGCACCAATTTTTAAAATCATCAATAAATCCGTCCTCATCTACGGTAAAAGTTTTACCCATAAATTCAACTGTTGGCATTTAAAAATCCTCCTTTTTTAAAAAATATTATAGCGTTTCGCCTTTTAATTTCACATTAATTAATTTAAAAAATTATATATTATAGATTGATAAATGTCAATATTAAAAAAGGACTGTTTTGTAAAAAGTTTAATATGTCTCAATATTCCTTTGGCATACTGTTTAGCTGGGCTAGCGTAAAAACCGGTCCGTCTTTGCATATGAATTCTTTTCCAATATTGCACCTGCCGCAAATTCCAATGCCGCACTTCATTCGCATTTCAAGGGACATTATTATGTGATCATGGGCGTAGCCAAGCTTGTCTAATACCGGCTGGGTAAACTTAATCATGATCGGCGGGCCGCAAATAATTGCGTAGGTGTCTGCAGTGGCCGGAGGCGCTTTCTGCTCGGTGATTGTTGGTACAAATCCTACATTGTATTTCCAGTCCGGATCATCTGTGCTGTCCACGGTAATATGCATATTAATATCATCACGAGTTTCCCACTCAGCAAGTTCATCCCTGTAAAGGAGCATTCCGGGAGACCGTGCGCCATAAATCACATGGATTTCTTTGAAATTCGGGCGATTCGCAGGATCAAGCATATATACTATGGAGGAGCGAAGCGTGGTAAAGGCAAAGCCGCCGCCGATTATGACAATATTTTTTCCTTCAAGGATATCCCAGTGATAACTGTTGCCGAGAGGTCCGCGAATACCGATAATGTCCCCAGGTTTCATGCAATGCAGGGCGGTTGTAACCAGCCCGGCCTTGTTGATGGTAAACATCAGATATCCTTTTTCCGTGGGTGAAGATGCAATTCCTATGGGCGCCTCTCCTTTTCCCGCCACTGAAAGCTCTGCAAACTGTCCTGCCTTATATGAAAAATTCTTTTCGTCATCAGGGTTTAAAAAGACCAGCTTGAATGTTTTAATGTTTTTATCTTCGGTTTCGGTTATTATTTCCTCTATACGAACCGGATAAGGCAGATATGGATTTTGCATTCTACATTCCCCTGAAATAAGTAAAGTGCCTAAAATGAGCTAAAGTGCCTAAAATGCCTAAAGTTAAGGAATGCGCCACTGCCGGCAGGCAGGTCCGGCGCGGCCAATTTTAACTTTTCTTCAGTTGCTTGTAACTTTAAAATAAGCAGAATACCTTAACTTTAGGCACTTTAATATACTTTATGAATTTTAGGCACTATAACTGTTCATCAAATCACAAACTTTTCGTATGTCGATATTTACCGGACACAGACGTATGCATCGACCGCATCCGACACATTGAATCCCATTGCCGTATTTGTCCACATAATATTTCAGTTTGTGCATAAACCTCTGCCGGAGCCTCTGCATGTTTGTATTTCTTGGATTATGCCCTGATCCATGTAGAGTAAAAAGAGGAAACATGCAGCTGTCCCAATTCCGCATGCGTATGCCGCAGAGCCCGTAAATTTCATCCTGAATGTCGAAACACCAGCATGTCGGGCAAACATATGTGCATGTTCCGCAGTTTATGCATGCAAAAGCCAGCTCTTCCCAAAATGGGGCGTCAAAAAGGTCGGTAATTTTTTTGTTCTTTAATTTATCTGTAAAAACAGATGCGGTTATTGCGTCTTCTGCTTTCTGTTTCATGGCTGCAACCAGATTGCCGCTGGTCTCGGCATCAGTTTCGGTTTTCCATCCGGCAGCCTTTAACAGGGTTTCACCCTTTGAAGAAATTATTTTTGCAAAAAAATGATCTCCCATATCTATAAGGAGAACATCAAGTCCATCTTCATGAAAAGGGCCGTTGCCGGCGGTTCGGCAGAAACATGTGGTCTGCGGGTTGTTGCATGCAAGCCCGACAAATGTGGTTGTCTCATAAGCCCTTGTCCAGTATGGGTCCTTATATTCAGGGGTGTTGAAGTTGCGTTTGACCAATGAAAAAGCCGCTGCATCACATGGTCTGATCCCGATCACAGCGCGTTGGGAATAATCCTTTTTTACCTCTTTCATTACATGATGATTTTCTTTGTTTTCATCCAGGCTATATTCAAGCATAACCTCAGACTGAGGATAAATAATCGATTTGGGTGAAAGGGTTGTGTTGAAATAATTTAAATCCGGCAACTCCCCCTTATTAAGCTCTTTAAACATATGAGAGCTATTATCCTTAACAGGGCCGAATAATCGGTAAGATCCACTTAAATTTTCAATATCTTCGGCCCAATTTTTCTTGTCAATTCTTATGATCTTCATGGTATGCTTAAATTCCTAAATCCGGATCATCAGGTTTGTATGTATCAAGAGGGGGGCGTTCCTTCAGGGACAGGCCTGATTCCCAGCCATATAATTCAAAACAATCCTTTTCCAGTTTTTTTGTAAATATTCTGACATTTATACCCATTGGGCAAGCACGCTGGCAGGCGCCGCAATCCGTGCACCTGCCGGCGCAGTGAAAAGCCCTCAGTAAATGGAAGGTTTTAATGTCTGTGGGATCAATGCTTTTTCCTAACCACTGAGGCCGGGATTCGTCCACAAAGCATGTGGGGCAGTAGCAAAGGGGACATGCATTTCTGCATGCATAGCAGCGGATGCAGGGTGAAAGGAGATTGTCAAAAAAATTATTTTTTTCTTCCACCCGCATCTCTTCGATCCTGCGCACATCTTTATATCTGTCAATCTCTGTCTGTTCCTTTACGGGTTCGGCAACAAGTTCATCGTATATAACAGGATTGCGGTGGATGCATACTGCGCAGTTTTCCTGCAGGATCTCTGATTTTTCCAGCCTTTTTTCAAAACCAGCACTCTTAACAATGACAATATTTCCCTCTTCCGCAACCTCGATTATTTCCTCTTCAAACATCGATGCAATCTTATGCCTGTCGATCATCCCCTTGCACGGCACTCCAATAATAAACAGTTGATCTCTTTTAACCTTGTTTTCAATTATATGTGTAATAATGTTTCTTGAATCGCATCCCTTGGCAATAATGGCAATTTTTTCCTTTCTGTTGGTTAGATAGTTTGCCAGGTTGATTCCGCAGTTACTGTCCCAAACCAGACTATCCACATCATCCGGTTTGTTTGTAAAACATGGCTCATTTATCATCGGCACTGTTCCCTTACGGAAACCTATTACCATATCGACTGTTTTTTCCTTTAAGAGCCGCTTGGATATTTTTCTTATCGTATCAATATATTTTAACATGCTACCTTGACAGGCCTTTGTTTTATATAATTATTGTTTGGCCCCAGATCCTTAACCTTTGAGGTGATTTCTGATGCAAGTCGCGCAAATCTGTTTGCTTCAGATGATGAGACCCATGAAAAAAAGATCCGGCCGGACTCAATTCCTGTGTGTTCCAAAAGGCTTTTAAAGAGTGTAAACTTTCTGCGGGCATAATAATTACCTTCCAGGTAATGGCATTCCCCGGGATGTCACCCGGAAACCCAGACACCGTCAGCCCCCTGCCTGAAAGCAGTTAAAATAAACTTCGGGCTCATCCGGCCGGTACAGGGGATCCTGATAACCCTTAAGTTCGGTGGATACTGCAAACGACTGACCCCGGCAAGATCGGCAGCTCCATAACTGCACCAGCTGCAAAGAAAAGCTACAATTTTTGGTTCCCAATCAGGCATTATTGAAAACTCCTTCTTCTTCATTCATTGCAAATATCTGCGCAAAGATCTGCTCATTATCAAATCCTTTTAGATTAATAGCCCCTGATCTGCAGGACGCGGTGCAAAGACCGCACCCTTTGCACAATGTCGGTTTAATTTCGGCCTTGCCGCTTTTTTCATTAAACAGGGCGGCAGAATATGGGCATATTGATACACAAACACCGCAACTGCTGCATAAGTTCGGGCTCACACAGGCCACTGTTCCGTCGGCAGAGATGCTCTTCGCGGATAAAAGTGTAACAGCTCTCGATGCTGCGGCCTGGGCCTGAGTTATTGATTCATCTATTGATTTAGGGGCATGAGCAAGCCCGCATAGAAACACTCCGCCTGTTGCAAAATCAACAGGCCTTAGTTTAACATGCGCCTCCGCAAAAAATCCATCCTCATTTTGCGTTACTTTATAAAGCTGCGCCAGCCTGTTTACTTTTTCCGGAACAATAGCAGCGGCCAGTATTAAAATGTCAGGCTGTATTACCATCTTTCGCTTTAGCACGCAATCAATGAAAGCAATCCGCAGATTTCCGTTGTCTGCTTCTACGGCAAGCTCCTTGCCAAAGTCGTAGCGGATAAAGTTAATCCCGATAGAGCGCGCCTTTCTATACAAATCCTCTCGCAGCCCATATGGGCGCATATCCCTGTATAGCACGAAGACCTCCATTGTGGGTTTAATCTCTTTGAGTTTTACGGCGCTTTTAATGGATTGTGTGCAGCAGACCTTTGAGCAAAAAGGTCGCTCTGGAATGCGTGAACCAACGCACTGGATAAATACCGCGGTATTGAGTTGTGTCAGCGAGGGGTCTTTGTTGATGAAACGCTGCTGGAGTTCCAGCCCGGTTACAACACGTCTGTCATTGCCATAGAGATACTGATCCGGCACGAATTCCGAGGCGCCTGAGGCAATGATCGTTATTCCGTGTTCCAGTACTATGCTCTTGCTGTTATTTTCGATTGTTGTCTTAAAATTTCCCACAAAACCATCCACCTGTTTTATGTGGGAATTTAAAAATATCTCTGTGCTTTTATCAGATTGCACCTCTTTTATCAGACCGGATAAATATTGTTGAATGTCTTCTCCTTGCCATGTTTCATGTAGATGACGCGCCTGCCCGCCAAGTGAATCAGCCTTTTCAATTAAAAAGATCCGGTAGCCCTGGTCTGCCAGATTTTTGGCTGCCACCATGCCGGCTATTCCGCCTCCGATGACCAGCACATTCTGGTTGATTTGCATTGAAGGTTCTTCAAGAGGGGCAAGCAGGGCAACCTTTGCCACAGCCATTTTAACCAGATTTTTAGCCTTTTCCGTGGCCTTTTCTTTATCATCTTTATGAACCCAGGAGCACTGGTTGCGGATATTGGCCATCTCGAAAAGGTATTTATTAATGCCAGCATTGATTAATGTTTCCTGAAAAAGCGGTTCATGAGTTCTTGGCGTACAGGCTGCCACAACAACCCTGTTTAGTCGTTTGTTTTTAATAATCTCTGTGATTTTATCCTGTGTGTCCTGAGAACAACTGAACATATTTTCTTCGGCATAGACCACATAGGGCAGACTTTGAGCAAATTCGACAACTGCTGGAACATCAACAACGCCCGCGATATTTGATCCGCAGCGGCATACAAACACGCCGATTCTGGGAGGTTCTCCGCGGACATCGATTTCTTCGGGGATATGTTTTGTTTTTGTGAGGGTCCACCTGTAGTCGGCCAGTTTGCTTCCAGCCAGACCTGCGGCAGCGCTGGCATCTATAACCGACGACGGAATATCCTTGGGAGCCTGAAATGCGCCACAAACATAGATGCCAGGTCTGGAGCTGGCAACAGGCTCAAAACTGCCGGAGCCCGCAAAGCCGTAATGATTAAGTTTTATGTCCAGTTTTTGGGCAAGATTTACGGCTTCTCCTGATACTCCGAGCCCTACAGACAATACTACCATGTCGAATAATTCTTCGATTCTTTTGCCTGCTTCATCCACATAGGATATAAGGTGCTTTCCATCAAGTTCTGTAATGTTTGTAATTTTCGATTTAATGAAACGTACGCCGGCCTCATCCTTTGCCCGGTTATAATATTTCTCAAAGTCCTTTCCGTTTGTACGGATGTCTATATAGAAAATAGCTGCATCCAGATTTTTTTTAGTATGTTCCTTGGCCAGCATGGCCTGTTTAACAGCATAGGTGCAGCAGACAGCAGAGCAGTATCCTTTAGAGCCCGGGCGTTCATCCCTGGATCCTACGCATTGAAGCCAGGCAATCTTTTCAGGTTCATTATTGTCCGGGGAGGAAACGAGATGTCCGCCATAAGGCCCGGATGATGATAAAATCCTTTCAAATTCCAGGCTTGTTACAATATTGGGTGATTTTTTATAGCCGTATGTATCATGGGTTCCCGGATCAAAGATCTTGCTGCCCAGGGCAAGGATAATTGCCCCTGTTTTCAGGGTAACCTCCCTTTTTTGATCCTTAAAATTTATAGCATTGTTAGGGCAGAATTTTTCGCATATTCTGCATTTCCCCTTTTTAAAGTAGATGCAATTTTTTGCGTCAATGGCGTATTTTAAAGGAACAGCCTGTGGATACTTCACATAGATGGCTTTGCGCATGCCCAATCCTTCATCATGCTCAGCAGGTACTTTTTTAGGGCATTTTTCTGCACAAAGGCCGCACGCAATACACCTGTCAGGATCAACATAACGCGGGTGCTGCGTTATGTTTACCTCAAAATTCCCCTGCTTGCCGGAAACCGAGTTTACCTCGGAAAGGGTAAGCAGCTCAATGTTGATGTGCCGGCCGACCTCGACCAGTTTAGGTGAGATAACTCACATTGCGCAGTCATTGGTGGGAAAGGTCTTATCAAGCTGCGACATCATGCCGCCGATCGAGCTTGACCTTTCCACAAGATAGACATAATAACCGGAATCAGCCAGATCCAATGCTGCCTGCATTCCGGCGATTCCCGCGCCTATCACCATAACCGAGCCTGTTTTATTTTCCGACATCTTTATGTTCCTAAAGTTATTATTAATTCTCAGCCACAGACACACAAGGACAAACACTTTACTTTCTTTATCTTGTTTATGTGGGTCTATGTGGGTCTGTGGCTGAATCTATAAAAGATTTAATTTCGTTGATATCAAGTTTGTTTTTATTGATTCCAAGAGTCTCCTGATCAATGCCCATGCACAGCCCAAGAAGCTGGGAATAAAGAACAGGGGCAAGATATTCGCTGTTTCCGTTGTTAGAAGCCACCTTCTTTTGAATAGTATCGAATTGCAGATGGCAGAACGGACAGGCAGTGCACAGGTAGTCGGCGCCTGATTTTTTAGCATCCAACACCTTCTTTTTTGTCAAATTAATCGAGATATCATCATTTATGCCTGTTAAAGGGGCTCCGCAGCATTCCAGTTTTTGGGGCCAGTCAACAGATATGGCGCCGGTTATCTCCACCAGCTCATCAAATATAGTTGGCGCAACTGGATCGTCAAACCGGGTGATTCTGCTGGGACGCAGGGCATGGCATCCATAATGGGCGGCGATTCTGAGATCTTTATATGAACCGGACAACCTGCTTTTTATGGCATCAATACCCACATCATGATAAAGGACCGAAAGAAAATGTTTTACAGCGATGTTGCCCTCATATTTCAAGCCACTATCAGCGAGCAAGCGGTTTATATCCTGCCGCAGATTTGAATCCTCTTTGAGAAGATATTCAACCTTTTTCAGGCTTCCGAAACAGCATTTGCACAGAGTCAGTATGTTCAGGCCTTGCTTTTCAGCCAATGCCAGGTTTTTTGCTGAAGACAGAATATATGCTCTTTGGTCGATATTTTTCAGGGGATAGCCGCAGCAGTTAAAGCCTCGGATGTCAATCAGCTCCACGCCCAGGTTCTTTAAAACCGCTCTGGAAGAATCTTCATACCAGCTTACCCTTGCCGGTATATTGCATCCCAAAAATAATGCATATTTGATCATCTTGTTTCAACCTTTATTTAATCACGAAAACACGAAAGCACGAAACAGATAAAGTTTAAAAAGCTAAAGCTTATTAACTTAAGTTTCATGTCGTTGTGATAATTCTTTTTCGTTTGATGCTTTTTTTACATTTTTGACAGCTATATTTTTCAATTGAAAAAAAAGATCCGTGACATTTACGTTCTGTGGACAGTGTTCCTGGCATTGATAACAGGTCGAACAGTTCCATATCATGCTTGCGCCTGATGCCATTTCAACAAGGCCAAGGCCGAGACAGCGCATAATTTGATGCGGCAGCAGTCCCAGCGCCTCTTCAGGTTTATCAAAACTGCATACCACGGGACATATGCTGGTGCAGTTCCGGCAGCTAAAGCAATATGCAAATGTATTGTCTTTGGATAGTTGATTAAATTCCTTGATACCCCCACCATTGAGAACCAGAGGGCTTTGCTTAATCAGCGAATCAAATTTTCCTGCCACTGCCTGTTTTGCGGCCTCAACAGGTTTATAATACTTGTCAGCCGGTATATCATAACGGTTTAAGCCTCTGGCAAAAGAAAAGGGGGAAAGGAGCAGCGGTTCAGGATATCCTTTTTGGATTAAATCCTCTCGCACGTTAAGCCATAATTCCTTAAGATTGATTCCTACAGGACAAACCACGGTGCATCGATCGCAATTCGTGCAAAGGCAAATCCCCTCCTGGACGGCTTTCATCTTTTCAGAACTTAGTTTTTGCCCGGCAATTAAACTCTTTAGAGAAACCATCTTTTCCGACGGCAGAATATTTTCATTGCCCAAAGCGTCAAATGCCGTTGCAGCGGAACATCCAAGGCTGCAGGTTCCGCAATGGGTACATGCATCCAGCTCCATCACCTGTCTTGTCGCAATATTTGCAGGATGTGAGCTTTCCTTTTCCATAACAGCATTGGTAAGTAAACTTATGGGGCCGGCGATTATGTGAAACATTTTGCTGAACGGAAGATATGCCAGCCCGAAAAAGCAGACCAGTATATGAATATACCATAGAATGTTGGGGCCTTTTGCCCTGTCCAGGCTTAAGGCTATTGGATTTAGAATATTGGCCAGAGCATATCCTGCAGCTGCCCATTTTGGAGAAGAATGACAGGAAGCGCAATTTGTTTCGTGGATTTCACGGCCATGTTCAAGCAGCTTTTGCTCAAAGGGCTCCTTAAGATCCGGAGAAACAGTTCCAAATTCATGGACCCACAGACTTTCAAGCGCTATGAGATCCTTTTCTTCATCCACATCTGAGAACTCATTTACCATTCTTTCAAAATCAGAGATAGATGTGATTTTTGTTGCTTCAAGAAAAAAACCGGAAATCATAATAACGACAAGAATAATTATGGCATAATAATCCATGCTGTTTGTCTTCAGGCGAGGTACCTTCAGGATAAAGCGCCGGTATATGGCGATCGCAAGCCCTGCAATTACCATGATGCCAAAAAAATTTCGCAGAAAAAGAAATGGATTTAATGTGGAGTAATATTCACTGAACAGAGAGGCGGTTATATGCTCGTCAAGCGCATGCATGAGCAGTAATAACATAAAACCTGTGTATATGAGCATATGCATGGCCCAGCGGAGAAAATCCTCTTTGAGAATCCTTTTTTGAAACACCACATCAAGGATAAATACCTTAATAAGGATAAGGATTTTTGCGCTGAAAATAACTCCCAGCATACCTTTAAAAGCCGCAGCCAGTCTTTCGGACTTGCCGATATCTCCGGATGAAATGCCGATTTTCCAGGAGAACCAGGTGCTAATCCTGTAGATAAGGCCGAAGATGAAGACAAACAGGGATGTATAAAGTAAAACATTAAATACCATACAAAATGGCTCCTGTTGGTCGCATAAAAAAAGGCAAGACCTTTGTCTTGCGCTTGCGACAAATTTTTATAGGTAACTGTTCACAGTTAACAGTTGGTTCGTTTTTGTCATTCCGGCCGGAATCCATAACGACTTAAAAATGCTTGTCCTTGACCTAATCGGGGGCTGGATTCCCGTTTCCACGGGAACGACAAGACTATTCCTGGTAAAATTCAAAGATCTCAACCGTGAACCGTAAACTGTTACTTTTATAGAGTACATAACATAAAGTTTTGTCAAGATAAAATGTTTTAATAAAAGCTTGAGCCTTATTGTAAGAGAGATATATTTTTAAAAATTGATCATTTTATTGTTACGCGCTATGTAAATAATTCTAAAGTTGCTGTGATGAAAACGGTTCCCAAAAAGGTTTACTGTGAACACTAACAAACCAAAACCAAAGGTGATTGTAATTTGCGGTCCCACCGGGGTCGGCAAGACATCTGCGGCCCTTGAAATCGCCGGAAAATTTAATGGCGAGATTATAAACGCGGACTCAATGCAGATATACAGATATATGGATATAGGCACGGCAAAGCCGACCCCTGATGAACAGGCCCGTGTTAAACACCATATGATCGATATTATTGATCCTGACGAACCCTTTGATGCAGCCATGTATGCAAAGATGGCGCGTGAAACTATCATTAAACTTGACAGGCAGGATATTGTTTCATTTGTTGCGGGAGGTACTGGATTTTATGTCAAGGCGCTATTACATGGCCTGTTTACAGGTCCAGTAAAAGGCGGGGATGTAAATGTCCGTGAGCGCATGAAAGGGGAGGCGGCGGTCCATGGCGCAGCTTTTCTTCACAAGCGGCTGAGCAAATGCGATCCAACAGCGGCCGAAAATATACACCCTAATGATGCATACAGGATAATAAGGGCTCTGGAGGTATATGAGATAACCGGAAAGAGCATATCAGAATGCCATGAAGAGCACAGGTTTGCGGATGAGCCATTTAAAGTTTTGACCATTGGTTTGAATATGAGCAGAGAAATCCTGTATGATCGCATTAACTCCAGAGTTGACGCAATGATTGACGCAGGACTTGTAGATGAGGTTAAGTGGCTTCTTGACAAGGGCTATTCGGAAAACCTCAAGTCTATGCAGTCGATCGGCTATCGCCATATTACCGATTATATAAAGGGTCGTCTTTCATGGGATGAGGCATTGTCGACCCTTAAGCGGGACACAAGAAGATATGCAAAACGTCAAATGACCTGGTTTAAGGCTGATTCAAGGGTTGCATGGAAAAAGCCCGAGCAGTTGGAAGATATTATCCGTCTGGTAAAGAAGTTTCTGTCCGCAACACGATATTGTTTTAGTCTATTATAGAGCCCCTTGCCCCTCAGGCCAAGGGCAGGGGAGACCTTTACAAAACATCCTTTTTAGTTTAGGTCAATTTCGGCATATTTTTTATCCAACTGTCACAGTTTTTGCTAAATTTCTTGGTTTATCAGGATTGCAATTTAACTCTAATGCCATGTAATAAGAAAATAGCTGCAAAGGAATTGCGGCTATTATTGGATATAAATATTCATACCTTGGTCTAATCTCAGGAATCTCAATAATATCATCTGCTAATTCAAAACTATTGCCTTCCGTAACAACTGCTATAACAACACCGTTCCTTCCCTTTATTTCTCGAACATTAACCACCCCTTTTGAATGTACGGAATCATTGGGAATGATGACAACACTGCAAAAGGAAGGGTCAATTAAAGCCAGGGGGCCATGTTTCATCTCTCCCAGGGGATAGCTTTCAGCATGCATATAAGAAATTTCTTTAAGCTTAAGGCTTCCTTCCTGAGCTACAACTGAATTAAAATATCGACCTAAAAAATAATAATTTTTAAACTCTTTATATTTCTTCGCCAACCGCTTTATTTTATTTTTCTGTTTAAGAACTTTTTCGATTTTTTCCGGGATAAGCATAAGTTCTTCAATAATTCCCATGCCCGTATCTATCGTCATCTTTCTTTGCCGGGCCAAATATATTGCCAGCAGCACTATGGTAACCAACTGAGCTGTAAATGCTTTTGTTGAAGCAACGCCTTTTTCTTTGCCTGCCCTGATATAAACGCCAGCCTCAGTTAAGCGAGCAATTTTGCTGTCCGGAACGTTTACTATACCAAGGCAGATATTTCCCTTTATTTGTATTTCCTCAAGCACTTCAATGGTATCTGCTGTTTCTCCGGATTGAGAAATAAAGAAAAAAGCATCATTCGGGCCAAATACCGGATGAGAATAACAAAATTCAGAAGCGATCCAGGCGCGGGATGCTATGCCAAAACGATTAAAAAGCAACGCGGCGTATGAGCAGGCATTATAGGCTGTGCCACACCCAACAAAATGAAATGTTTCCACATTTCTTAGTTCCCTTGCTATTTCATTTATGCCCCCAAGGCGAGTATTGCCTTTGTCAGGAATCAAACGTCCGCTCATTGTTCCCTGCAATACTGCGCCTTGCTCAAATATTTCTTTTTCCATATAAAAATCACAGCCATTTTTACCAATGTCCTGAAAATAATCCTTCTCAATAGCAACAACTTCTTTGGCGATGATATCCCAGGAATCTGAATGTATAACTGCTACTTCATTTGTCCCAAGGTTTCTTTTCTTAATAATATGGTTGCCTTCAAACGCTGCTGGATCGGAAGCAATAATAACTCCGGAATCAGATTTCCCCAAAAGTATTGTTCCCCCTTTATTAGCCGCAAACAATTGATCCGGATGATTTTTACTCATAAGAAGTATTGCATTAGCCCCAACAAGCATCCTCATAACCTTCTCGATCGACTTCACTAAGTCGCCGGTTTCCTGATATATCTTATCGATCAGCTTAACAATAACTTCAGAATCAGTTTCTGAATAAAGCGTGTGGGTGTCTATTTCTTTTTTTAATGTCTCAAAATTTTCAACATTACCATTATGAACAATAAACAAACCATTACTAAAATGCGGATGAGCATTTTTTACAGTCTTTCCGCCATAAGTCGCCCATCTGGTGTGGCCAATTCCAATGTTGCAAATCACTTTTTTGTCGGGGATTTTTTTAGCCAGATCTTTTATATCAAAACCAGCCTTTTCATCTTCAGCTACTTTAAAACACTCAACCTTATCACCGGTTAAAAATGCTATGCCCATAGAATCATATCCGCGATGTTCAAGCCTGTGGATACCTTCCAATATTTTTTTCACCCCGTCCTGTTCTATGCCATTATATCCAAAAATTCCGCACATTTTATCTTACTCCTTATTAATATCCTCAAAACACCCGGCGAATTTTATGCTTTGAAAGTCTTCATGGAAACATCGAGACCTTTGCAGAACCCTAGTATTGTCATTGCAATGAGCCAAAGCCCCGAACGTAGCAAAGGGGGCAAGCGAAGCAATCTCATAACGCATTGATAAGCCATGAGATCGCCGCTTTGATTTGCTCATCGCAGCGACCAGAATCGACCCCAAATGAGAGTTTTGCAAAGGTCTCGCTGCTTGCAGCGGGGAGGTTAAATTATTTATGGACGTTCCTGAGATGCCCGTTCGACCCAATGTGCCACAATTTTGTCCATGATACACCCACTATCTAATTTTTTGTGTTTACTCTATCATTCATCCATTATCCGGTCAAATATTATTCATCTTTCATTTTCTGTTTGTGTGGTTATTCCATATGACGTAAAAGTCTATCTGTGTCTGCGGTTAAATCTTATTCTTCAAGAGATTCTATATCAGGTATTCTATCAAGCATGAAGACTTGGCCATTAGTTCTTTTTTCAGAGAAAAACTTCGCGTCGATAAAACCTTTAAAAACCATAAATGCCAAGTTATTTACTTACTTGTGGACGCACTTTCCCGCCATTTCGTTGAAAGAAAATCACTTGTAATGAAAAATGTGCTATGATATTATTTTTTTATGCCGACGGTCATGAAAATAGGTTCCTTCAGGTTCCATTTCTATTCAGATGAAGGAAACGAATCACCACATATTCATGTCGAAACTCCTGATGGTGAGTGTAAGTTTTGGCTTCAACCAATTAGATTGGCAAGAAATAAAGGTGTGCCACCATTGACCATCAGAAAAACATAAAAGATCGTATTTGAAAATCAACTTCTTTTAATGGGGAAATATAATGAATCCCGAGATAAATAAAATGGAAATTGTAGAACCTACCGCAATTAAGGCCTGGAAGGAAGGCAGAACGATTTACATCGAATTAACAGATAGTCGCATTATTGGATTTCCGGCAGATCGCTTTAAACTTCTATCAAAAGCTACAGATGGTCAGCTCAAAGAAGTCAAAATAAGGTTGAATGGATTTGCATCGCGCTGGGAATCACTTGATGAAGACATTACAGTGCCAGGGATTATTGCAGGCAATTTCCAATTACCCCTTCAAGTGGCATCATAAATCCACAGCCTAATTCAGTGTGTCCCTTCAGTCCGCCTGATAATCACAGCTTGCCAGGTTAAGATTTTTGTCAAGAGTGTAGGCGACGCCCAGCCGTTGTAAAAAATTATCTTGTGGCCGGAGGGATTAGCACATATAAAATCAAAACGCTTGGAATGGGACCTGCGACGGAGATTGAAGCAGGCGGCATTGAGAAAAGCGGGATACCGGATCGCAGGGTCGAAATCGAACTCGACATAAGTAAACAGTAAGTGAGACCTTTGAGTTTTGTCATAAATAGTCAAAGTTTTACCACGAAGTTCACGAAGAATTCGAACTTAGCGCACCTTCGGTGTGGACATAAGTGCCTAAAGTGAGCTAAAGTATATTAAAGCGCCTAAAGTTATGGTACGCCTTCGGCGTGCTAATTGATAACCCAAAACCACTTAGAGTCTGCTCCAATTGTGTATTGATGGTTTAGAAACCTATATAAAATGGCAGAATTCCTTAACTTTAGGCATTATAGGCACTTTTCGCTCAACAATCTATCTATTCTATGATACCGAATTCATTAGGCAAAAAATGGAAATTCCTATATTATTAAACTAGTGTCATGAAAATAGCTATAGCTCAAATAAATCCGATAATCGGCGACTTTAATCATAATTTTAACAAAATTATGAATTTCGCAGACAGGGCAAAACAGCTTTCGTGCGATCTGATTGTTTTTCCTGAACTTGTTATCACAGGATATCCGCCGCGCGATCTTCTTGAAAAAAAGGATTTTGTTGAAGCAAATCTTAAATGTTTAGACAAACTTATAAAGTCCATACATGGGATCGGAGTAATATGCGGATTTGTTGATAAAAATCCTGATAAGGAGGGAAAGGCCCTTTACAACTCGGCAGCTCTGTTTGAAAACAGCGTTTTGCTGCATCAGGTTAAAAAAAGGCTTCTTCCAAATTATGACGTGTTTGATGACGGCAGATATTTTGAACCAGGCTTATCATGCGAATCCTATTTATACAAAGGCCGCAGAATAGGGCTTACTATCTGTGAGGATATCTGGAATGACAGGGATATAATAAAGAAAAGAATCTATCATTCAGACCCTGTATCATTGCTGATAAAGGATGGGGCCGACCTTATCATAAATATATCCGCATCCCCTTTTTATGTTGGGAAAAATGAGTTAACGATAGATACGCTGAGCTCTATAGCCGGAAAATATGGTGTTCCTTTAATATATGCGAACCAGGTGGGCGGAAACGACGGTATCCTTTTTAATGGTTTGAGCGCTGCTTTTGATCAATACGGAAATATAAAGGCCAGAGCCTGTGATTTTGAGGAGGACATTATTGTCTTTGATACTGAACCTGCAAAAGCCTTTAAGGAAAACATCCACAGCATATCCGGCTCAGACACTGAAAGCATTTTAAAGGCCCTTATCATGGGGACGCGAGACTATGCAACAAAGTGCGGCTTTTCAAAGGTTGTTTTAGGGCTCAGCGGGGGCATTGATTCAGCACTGACCGCATACATTGCGACAAAGGCTATGGGGCCTGATAATGTGCTGGCTGTATCTATGCCGTCAATATATACTTCCCGGGAAAACATAAATGATTCTGAAAAACTTGCGAAAAATCTTGAAATTGAGCTGAAAGAGATTTCGATTGAAAATATATTCAGAGAATTTGCGATGCTTGTTTCACCCTCTTTTAAGGAAAGCAGGCCGACTGTTGCGCAGCAGAATATACAGGCAAGAATCAGGGGAACCATTCTCATGGCTTTTTCCAACATGCATGGCAGCCTTCTTCTTTCCACAGGGAACAAATCCGAGCTCAGCGTCGGTTATTGCACGCTTTATGGTGATATGAACGGAGGGCTGGCAGTGATTGGAGATGTTCCCAAAACAATTGTTTATGATATTGCCTGTTTTATAAACTCTGAAAAGGAGTATATCCCGCAAAGTATAATTGAAAGAACTCCTTCGGCTGAACTTAAACCCGATCAAACAGATCAGGATGATCTGCCGCCATATGAAATACTGGACAGCGTATTAAATGGATATATCAAGGAGCTCAAGGGAATAGACGAACTGGTTGACATGGGATTTGAAAGAAGCCTTGTAGAGGACGTTGTTCACAGGGTCGATCAAAACGAATACAAGAGACGCCAGGCAGCGCCGGCTCTTAAGGTTACATCAAAGGCCTTTGGTGATGGCAGGAGATATCCCCTGGCGAAAAAAATGAACATCGAACTTTGAACGTCCAACATCGAATGTTGAATGAGAAAGATAAAGAAACAGAGGTCAGAGGTCGTAGATTTTTGCAAGTTTCAAGTTTCGAGCTGAACCCCTGAACCTTTGTTTCTCATTTGGTATTGGTTTTTCATTCGACGTTGGATGTTCGATGTTGGACGTTCATCTTTTAAGCCAGCCCATAGGGCGCTTAGTTCTCAGTCAAAAGTAAGTTCATCCGGCCACTCCCTTTCATGGCCGTCCATAATCCCTTTTTTACACGCATCAATTACCACACGATTGTTTTGAAAAATCATATCCCGACCCGGATCGACATTGTTAAATACCTTCCACAACATAAGGGAGCCGTCATTAAGATCGATCTCCCTGTCAAACAGAATAAAAACATTGAACATATCAAGCGCATTCAGGCCTAATAAAATTGAGGCAAAATCCTTTCCACCTCTATCAACGGTCTTTTCCACTGAAACAGTTAGAATCCTGTTTAAAACCTCTTTGCCTTCCTGAAGCTTCTTAAACAGGTGTCTGCATCCAGCAGATCCAGGCACACTGCTTTTGATTATATTCGACAGGCCGGCTTCAGAAGGGGGTTTTGATAAAAAACGCCTGTTGCTTCTCGGCGGTTCCCCTTTGAATCTTGCTGTAAGGTCAATCCCTATCTTGTTCCCATAATTGGCAAAAGGGGATGAGTGATCAAGCACGTCTAAAACCCCCCTGGTAATGGTGATATCAGAGGCTATATCGAGTCTCGACAAAATCTCTTTTATTATCCTTTCAGGATTCTGCGGGCTGATATTTTTATCAACAATTGCTATTGCCTTGCAAAAGCTCATCTGGCCCTGTCCCCATAACCCGCTTATTACTTTTTGCGCATGTCCCGAATATTCCTTGTCAATGGATACCACAACTATGTTATGAAATACCCCCTCCCATGGGAACCAGTAGTCGCATATTTCAGGCATTACCGTCTGTAGCAATGGAAGGAAAATCCGTTCTGTTGCCTTTGCCATATAGCAGTCTTCCATTGGCGGTCGTCCAACAAGAGTGGCATTGTAAACAGGATTTTTTCTGTGGGTTATGGCTGTAACATGGAATACCGGATAATCGTCGGCAAGAGAATAGTAACCTGTATGATCCCCAAACGGGCCTTCAAGCCTTAGTTCATCCGGGTCAACATACCCCTCGAGCACAAATTCAGCTTCAGCCGGCACTTCCATGTCCACGGTTAAGCACTTTGCCATGGTCACAGGCTTATTTCGTATGAAACCTGCGAGAAGCATTTCGTCAATTCCTCTCGGCATTGGCGCGGTTGCAGAATATATAATGGCAGGGTCCGCTCCTATTGCGACTGCGACAGGCATTTTTTTACCGGCCTTGCGATATTCATTAAAATAATGCGAGCCATCTTTATGAATGTGCCAGTGCATTCCTGTTGAGTTTTTATCAAAGATCTGCATTCTGTACATTCCAACATTGCGTTTTCCGGTTTCAAAACTCTTTGTAAATACCATCGGCAGAGTAATAAAAGGGCCGGCATCCTTTGGCCAGCAGTGGAGAACAGGGAGCTTTGAAAGATCAACATCATCATTTCTATACACTACTTCCTGGCATGGCGGGGTTGATGCCCTGAATGAACGTGGAAAGAATTTTGTAAGGCCGAAAGCCATCGGCAGCATTTGCAGTGCCCCCATTAAACTCTTTGGCGGGTTGAGATCAATATATTTTTTTATTCTTTCTCCCAACCGGTCGAGATGATCCACCCCAAGGGCCATGCAGATCCTGCGGGAACTTCCGAATATGTTTGTGGCAACCGGAAATGATGAACCATCAATATTTTCAAAAAAGAGCGCTTTGCCGCCTTCCGGACTTTTTGATTCCCTGTCTGTAAGTTTGCTTATTTCAAGATGAGGGGAAACTTTATCGTGTATATGTTTGAGCTCTCCTGCTTTATCAAGGGTATCTAAAAAATCTTTTAAATTTTTATACAATTTTGGTTCCTTTTGAGATCATTCATTAATGTTGTATTTAATTACATGCAAAATAATGTAATTTGAATTTAGAATCAATATTAATCCACAGATTACGCAGATTACACAGAAGCCAAAAATGCAGGCCCTGGCAATGTGCATATCGTCAGAAAAGCAGAGATATGGTAATTGGCATATATTAAGCGGCTTGACAAATACCAGGCCCGTGGATATTTTGTCGCCTGGGAAAAAAGAGCTCAGGCATATAAAAACAATCAGGAACAGATATTATGAACAACGATAGATTTATATCCGTAATTGCCAAAGAACTGAACATAGCCGATAATCAGATTCAGGCAGTAGCTTCTCTTCTATCAGAAGGCGCAACAATTCCGTTTATCTCGCGCTATAGAAAAGAAGCCACAGGAAGTCTTGACGAAGTCGCTGTTAAGGCGGTCAGGGACAGGCTGAACCAGCTCAGGGAACTGGAAGAACGAAAGGAAACGATCCTCAAATCTCTTGAAAAACACGGTCACATGACAGATGAACTTCGGGAAAAGGTTCTTGCTGCGGAATCCATGGCCGTGCTTGAAGACATATATCTTCCTTATAAGCCCAAACGACGGACAAGAGCTATTATAGCAAAGGAAAAAGGGCTTGAACCTCTGGCACTGATGATTTTTGAGCAGAAAGGAGCAAATCCGGTCAAAGAAGCAGAATCTTTCATTGACCATGAAAAAGGGGTTGAGTCTGTCGAAGATGCCCTGGCCGGGGCCAGAGACATAATTGCAGAAATCATAAATGAGAATGATAAGGCCAGGTCCTGGCTGAGAAACCTTTTTTTCACAAAAGCTACGATTAAAAGCCGGGTTGCGTCAGGCATGGAGGAAAAAGGGGCTAAATTCAGAGACTATTTTGACTTGGAAGAACCGGTTGCAGGCGTTCCATCTCACAGGATGCTGGCCATGAGACGGGGTGAAAGCGAAGACTTTCTGCATCTTGACATACTGCCTGACGAAGAGGAAGCAACAGCTATACTTGAAAACCTGTTTGTTAATGGAGAAGGTGATGATTCCGCGCAGGTAAAGCTGGCTGTAAAGGACTGCTACAAGCGTCTTCTTTCCCATTCAATGGAAACTGAAACCAGGCTTTACGCAAAAGAAAGAGCTGAGACTGAAGCGATAAAAGTCTTTGCTGATAACCTTCGCCAGCTCATGCTTGCCCCGCCGCTGGGAGCAAAACGCGTCATGGGAATAGACCCTGGGTTCAGAACCGGGTGCAAGCTTGTCTGTCTTGACCGGCAGGGCAAACTGCTTCATTATGATACTGTTTATCCCCATATGTCTGAAAAAAAGGCTCTTGCAGAAATCGAAAAGATAAAATCCCTGTGCGAAAAGTTTGATATTGAGGTCATAGCTGTGGGAAACGGTACAGCAGGCAGAGAAACAGAAGCCTTTGTCAAGGCTGTCCCTTTTTCAAAGCCTGTGCAGATTATAATGGTCAATGAGAGCGGGGCTTCAATATATTCCGCTTCTGACGTGGCAAGGGAAGAGTTCCCTGATCATGATCTAACGGTGCGAGGAGCTGTATCAATCGGAAGACGTTTGATGGATCCTCTCGCAGAGCTTGTAAAAATCGATCCAAAATCAATAGGTGTTGGTCAGTACCAGCATGATGTTGATCAGAGGGCACTGAAACAGACCCTTGACGATGTTGTTATGAGTTGTGTTAACGGTGTCGGTGTTGATCTGAACAGAGCCAGCGCCCAGCTCCTTACCTATGTTTCAGGCCTGAACACCGTAATCGCAAAAAACATTATCGCATATCGTGAGGAGAACGGCCCCTTCATGTCCAAGAAGCAATTGACAAAAGTGTCGCGCCTCGGCCCCAAGGCGTTTGAACAGTCTGCGGGTTTTTTAAGGATCGTTGACGGTGAAAACCCGCTGGATGCCAGCGCGGTGCATCCTGAAAGTTACTATATTGTTGACGCCATGGCAAGAGACCTTGAGACAACAGTCGTTGATATTATAAAAAAACCTGATATCAGGCAAAAGATTGATGTTACAAAATATGTTACTGAATCAGTCGGAATTCCCACATTAAATGATATCCTTGATGAACTGGCAAAACCAGGACGTGACCCAAGGGAAAAATTCGAGGCATTCGCATTTGCTGATGGTATTGAAAAAATCGAAGACCTGAGACCTGGGATGAAAATCCCTGGAATTGTGACAAATATCACAGCCTTCGGAGCTTTTGTTGATATTGGTGTGCATCAGGACGGCCTTGTTCATGTCAGCCAGATGGCAGACAGATTTGTAAAAAATCCAGCGGATATTGTAAAGGTTCAGCAAAAGGTAATGGTAACCGTGCTTGAAGTTGACCTTGCCAGAAACAGGATTTCTCTCACAATGAAATCGCGGGCAGATAAGTCAGGGATTGCAATTGAAAATCCGGGCTTAAAAAAGGCTGAAAACCGTAACCCGAAACCAAAGGATAAGCAGGAAAATAAGGTAAGCGGCAGGAATAAGCCGTTTAATAACCCGTTAGCAGAAGCATTAATAAAAAGCGGACTTAAATAAATCTCTGAGACCTACCCGCTCTATTCTTTTTTCTGATCTGTTTGTTTTTTTAAAATTCTGTAAGTAATTCCATATATTACACTTCGCGGGCCAACAGCCACAATATCTATAATCTGTTTTGAAGATATCTTATAAATAATCCTGAATCGACCTGTCCTGAAACTTTTTAAACCTGTCGGTTCACCCTTCAATGATTTGCCGGCCTGGGGATCTGATAAAATAATTTCAAGAGATGACTTAATTTTTTTCTTTATTTCAGGATGTATATGCCGGATAAGATCCGCTGTCTTATCCGGCATTCTAAACTTATAAGTCGCCGGCATATGTTTTGCTCCTAACGAGCTGTCCGAGAATGGCTGTTTGATGCTAAAATAACTCCTCAAGCGTATAAAGCCTGGTTTTCTTCTCGAGTGCCGCAAGCCCCTGCTTAATTTCGTCCATCATGTCTTTGTCGGAAATGATTTCAAGAGTTTCTTTCCAGCTTTCAAATTCATCAGAGCTGACCAGTACGGCTGAGGGTCTGCCGTTTTTTGTAATTACAATCTCCTCATCGGTTGAGTGGACTTTTTCAACAAGCTCGCTAAGCTTCATCTTAACTTCGGACAATGATAATGTTTGCATAAAAACACCTCTTTTTTAGTTGACCAGAATTATAGTCATATAGTGGGTGAAAGTCAATAAATAAAGTTTTGATATGGCGAGAGAGCCCGAGCATGGACGTAGAGGCATATGACCTCGGAAGGGACAATAAAGGGCCTCTCACCGAACATTATAGCCTGGATAAGGGATTATAGGTGGAAAAAGATCCACACCGGATAGAAGTAACGATAAGGCAACAGGTTTATTTATAGGTGAGAAACTCGCCAACACATTTGTTTAAAAGCTCTTTGAGAGCTTACAATACCGATACGCCCAAAATTTATAATGTATAGTAACATATTGATTTTATATTCTTTTTATTTTGCTCTTGACAGGAGGATATAGGATTGTCCCCCACTTTACTCAAACAGGTTAGGAGCCAGCTATCTAATATAATTCATTTTTAAAACTTACAGAGTGAATTTCATCCTTTTTCTCATTTTCATAAAAATGATACACCACTCCGACTGCCGCGACTAATCCAGCTATTACCGTTATAGTCATTTCCAGCCAAGTAACACTCGACTTAGCCCCGAGTGAAAACTTTGCAAAGAACGATGCTCCAAGTATAAAGCTATAGAATACTGCGAAAATGATCGAAACAATGAAATTATGACGTGGTGCTATTATAGCTCCGACCCATATGAAAGCAGCAGCACTCCATAGGTTAGCCAATATCAATATTACAAGGTCTGTTAAAAAGCCTTCCCCAATACCAATCATCGTTATTTTGTTTAATAATATGATCAGTGGATAAGAAATAAACAGTGCTAAAAGAGCAGTAGGCAACGATAAAATCCATCTCAGCCAATTAGGAATTCTATTCAGAAAATCCATATTCTTGCTCCTAACGTTTGAAACCATCGGCGCCGAACGGCGAAGCTGTTTGGCGTCCGAGTGCGTTGGGTTATGTATTTACATAAAATTATCGCATAGCCATAGTTATGAACTAAAAGCCTCTATAAATTTTCAGACAGCATCCAATACACGCTCTGCCTCAACTAATGGCTTTACCCAAGACAATAGTTCATCAAAATTAGCATCCAACGGGAAGGGGTTGTTCTCAACCCATTGACCATAAGCTGTTTGAGCTAATAACGCTTCACAAGTTCTTCTAGGAAAGTTTGCTATCCGTGATTGATAAAAGTCCTTAGGGCAATCAAGGTAAGTTCTTATTATAAAAGGCTCCCACTGCGTCCACAGAACTTCTTTGTCCTTTTTATCAATGATCTCCGTTCGTTCGATTAATCGATTGTCCTTGTCCCATGCACTATTCATAATATCAACTGCTTCTTTATCCGTAGTCGGTGCTCCATAGCCAAAAATTGTTAGGGTCTTCGCCTGACGCAGATATTTCTTTAGAACTTCCCATTCTGTCTTGACAAAGGGTTCGTTGGCATAGTTCTTCATTGCGACGGGGTAGAGTAGCTGAGAGGGGATAAGCTCTCTATCACATTTTGGACAATACATGCCGTGTCCACCATAAACAGGGTGCTCTGGGCAATATGCTAAGCGGACGTTGCCGTGAAGGTGAAGAATCTCCGGAGCTGGAACTTTATCCTTATTCCGATTCCACGCATCAAAGAGGAATGGATCCCAGTTAAAGGTTGCAACAATATCCTTTGGCCTAAGGGACATCAATAAACGGTCATACACGGTTGGTAATTCTGGGAGTTTTAGGCTGTCAAAATAAGTATATATGATCTTCTCAATTTCTTTAAGAAATGGTGACCCAGGATTATTTTCGTACAACTCACTGTAAATATCTTCAAAGTTGCGACGTTTATTCTTAACTCCTCCCCGTTCTAATACCGGTTCGAGACCAAGCATCTCAATTAAGTTATTCATCGTCGGCAGTCTTTTCCCATTAGCGTCACCATAAGGAAACGCTGCGACACTCGCCCCAGCCCCAAGTATGACGATATGGCGACCCCATTTCCCTGGTTTATTTACAAGCTGAGATTTCGTAATTCGCATTTTTTATGCCACCTGATTAGTACAACCCGATAGGGTCTTTAATCTTGACAAATGCACTATCTCAATTAACTTTATTTCTTTTCCAATGCCCATGAGGTTACTGCAAAATTCCATTTGTCAATAATCAAGAATTGCCCCTAATATGTTCTCCCAACAGTGTCGAATTGGGTCTCACATACATGGCACGTCCAAGTTCTATCTCTTTATTGTGCTGCATAACGCCGGCGGATGGCGAAGCATCCGCCGGCGTTATGCTGATCGCGAGCAGTCAGCTTGTCAGTGTTAATAAGTGTAAATTTTTCCCATGATATCGGACTATATATTTGGAAAATACTTCCACATATTTGAATATTAGGTTTAAGTTTCGGAAATATTTCGCTTGGACTGTTTATAATGCTCCTCAGTTTATAAGTTTGTATCGTCAAGGATAGAACAGCTAAATCCTTTTTAGTTCATGATTTGAAGCTTCCCCGCCAATCAGCGGGGAGCTGCGACCGTAAGGAAGTTTGCTATTTTTGTATTCGCTCGATATTACGGTTCAGATCCAGGGTTGTAAAACAAAAAACCCCATCCTTCATATGGCTGAAGAAATGGGGCTTTATTTTTTTGTAATTCTTGGTCACCTGATCCTCCTGCTTGAGGTTCAAAAAACAGACCGAAATTAATCTATAACAAAATATATTAATTGAATATACAAGTCAATTTGTTATGTTTTTTTTCTAAATTACCGCTATCATTTCTGTCAATCCATCAATATACAATTTGAGTTATTGTGGGTAATATTCTCGACGTTTCAACTTTGGGTTGATATTAGGAAACAGTGCTTTGTGTTGCTAAAAGAATGAAAGCTGTGATTCAAGCGGTGGATAAAAAACTCCAATAATTACAAATGGATTTTTAGCCCATCCATGAAATTGTTTTGTTGTTCCTAAAAACAAGTAAATATCTTTTTTGCTAAACAAATTAAAATATTTTTCTTTAACTTTGTATACAGCCTCTTGTTCATCACCGCTGGAATTTTTAAGACAATTCCAGTAAAGCATGCCAATCTCCCAATCTTTTATTATGAGTTTGGCTTCTCTGCCCTTTTTGTCCCTGAAACGATAAAAAAAATCGTAGGGAAGTTTATCAACTATTGAAAATTCTCTTTTCACTTCCTCTTCAGTCTGAAAAAGAGAAAGCTGCTTTGCTTTTGCTTTCAGGAGGGTTAACTTTTCTTCACTCCATTCGTGTTGTGTTTCCGCAACAACAACCTCAATAATTTCCTCGGGTTTGAAAATGGCCAGGGAAAGCTTATTTCTTTGTGCCTGTTCGATTAAACCGGTCAAATCAGTGTAGATTGGATTTTGATCAAAAATAATACGTTTTCTCTCCTTCCATCCCATTGCTGTCCCAACTGGTTTTCCGATAAGCCTGACTTGTGTAATATCACATACTTTATAGCTTTCTGGTCTGGGATCACTCGTATTTTTTTGTAACTGGATTTCCATCCACTGATATTTTCTATAACGCTTTTCGTAATCCAGCTTGCGGAACGGTAGTGGATATATACGCGCCCAGCTTCCATCATCCAAGATTCCTGCTGTACAAACAATTTCATCATATTTTCTTGACAGGGTTGGATATGTCTTGACTGTTATGAATATTTTTCGTTTTTCGATCATAAATGGACAACCGCTATGTCTTTCTCAGCCTCCAGATAATCACTGATACAATGACGATGACAAAAATACGAATGCCTTTCAAAGCAGGTCAGCGCTATCCTTTGATAACGCTCCATCAGCACTGTCAAATCTTGCAGACAGCTTGCTTTTTCAGGAAGAGATTCCCGGTATTCTGCAAACAGGCGGATGTAATCATCCTTTGTTTCGAGCTGTTTTCGTTTTTGCGAGACAATTCCTAACTTTGGGACATGCAAGTACTCAACACCTAATTTTGGTAATACGCTGGATAGTATCCCTTTGGAAAAACCGAATTTGCGACTCAGCGGATTTTTTCGCACATCGCACAACAGTCGTATATCGTTGGCTATCAGTTTGTTAATATAAGCCTCAAAGGTTGATCCTTCATAGCCAATTGTATAAAGCACAGACTCCTGTTTTATCGTCCGGCTCCTTTCAGCCTGGATACGTTTATGAGTTTCTTTATCCACAATATCATGAGCTATTTTGCTCCTGATCGCATAATAAGGATAATATTGATAAGTATAACGCAGCAGCCTGCGGCCCCGATAATCCTTATAGCTTTGCATAAATCGACTAATCTCATCTATTTCATATCCCTTTAAACCTTTTGATTGAGGGAGTTGTTTTAGTAAAGTAATATTTTTCTCTTCTGATTTAAGCCAGCCTGTTGCTTGCAAAGTTTCAATGTCTGATGCTGCCTGGAACGAATAAGAGCCATAGTGGTAAGGAATAAAATCATAGTACAAAATTCCTGTCTTCTGATGCAATAAAAACAATAGCTTCTGAAAATCCATTTTTGACAGGCAGCCTCCAGCCTTTTCTAACAAAATCAAAACAAGGCGTTGCCGATAAAATTTAGGATAATGCAACTTGATCATATCATTACCTCAACAACAGGGATATATGGGACATTCCTCAGTTTATAAGTTTATATCGTCAAGAAGTAACTATCGTTTTCCTTTGCGATTTTTTTCACCGTCAATAGCCGTATAAGGGTTTTTGGGTGGGGCGGCCTTGCCTCCGCTTTTTTTGTTCCATCATCAAGCATGATTAGCCTTTTTTGCGTTTTATGCCTCTACGGCCATAGGTAGCTTGCCTTTCCTTTACTATAAATCCAATCTTCTTGTGTGGTTTGGCAGGCAGTGTCATAAGTTGCTGGATCGCCTCCAAAACGGCCTGAATCTGCTTATCATGACTTTCTAATCGTTGCTCCATTTCCAAAAGCTTGAGCGCTAGTTCTTTATGGGTTGATACCATTTCCCGCAATTTTACAAATGCTCTGACAACATATACACTTACATGAATAGCTCGTTTGGAATTTAAAACCGAGGCTGCCATAATGGCGCCATGTTCTGTAAAAGCAAATGGTAGGTATGGGGAATATTTAAGATTTTCGAGGTGGTCACAAATTGTGATCACCTCTTCTTTTTCTTTTTGAGTCAGTTGAAACAAGAAATCAGGAGGGAATCGATCAATGTTCCGCTTTATGGCTTGATTCAATTTTCTTGTAGTCACACCATAGATTTTAGCTAAGTCCGTAGCAATAATAACTTTATGATCTCGTATTTGGATAATAACGTTTTCAATTCGTTCGATTGGGATAAGTGCTTTTCCCTCGATCATACTCTATATCTCCAAACCCTTGAATCGCAAAAACGAGCGCAGTCCCCGCTGCTTGCGGCGGGGAGCTTCAATCTTTCCCTTTACCATAGAATATTACCGATAGAGAATATTTATGCTCCGCTCACTTGTAATTTAAGATAAATTACCGAACGGGAATATTTTGATGTTTCACGCAGGAAAACGACAAGTTATTCCCGTTCGGTAACGGATAGCTCTGTTTAATCGTTAAATCAACGATTATTTAGTGAACTGTTTGGGGATTCTATAGGGCTATCATTTTATATTCATGTTAAGTTTCTTACCCCCACTGCTTAACAAGGTCATGCTCAATTTTCAGGTGGTCGAGAACCCTTGCAATTACAGAATCTACAAGGTCGGAAATATTTTTGGGATTGGAATAAAATGAAGGGGAGGGGGGCATTATAGTAGCGCCTGCCTTGGCTGCCACGTACATGTTCTTTAAATGAATAATGCTTAAAGGGGTCTCTCTTGGGAGCAGGATAAGTGGCCGCTTTTCCTTCAGGCTGACATCTGCCGCCCTGTGGATGAGGTTGTCCGCCATGCCGGAAGCAATTGCTGCAAGTGTTTTCATTGAGCAGGGAGCTATAACCATGCCGTCATTTCTGAATGACCCGCTTGCAGGTGGAGCAAAAAAATCATCCTGCTCATAGATATTTAAATCCGCATCATTATGAACGACAACCCCTTTATCCTTTAAAAAAGATGAAAACGATCCACCTGTGTAACCGGTTTCATGCTCAAGTACTTTATAGCCGGCATTTGAAATGATTAAGTATATATTTACAGGCTTATTCAAAAGCGCCTTTAACAGCCTGATGCCGTAAATCGATCCTGAAGCTCCGCATATCGCCACTATAATTTTTTTGTTCATATCCATTGCCTGACCAGCTCGTCAGCTAATATGCCGACAAACAGGATTATTGAAATTGCGCTGTTAATATGGAAAAAAGCGATATTAACATGGCTGAGATCACGGGGTTTAACAAGTTTGTGCTCAATAATAAGCAGCAAGGCGATTACTATAATAGTTATTAGATATATTATCTTCATATCAAAGGCAATAAAGATCAAAAATAAAAACAAAAAAGAAAAAACATGAGTAATGGAAGAGATTAAAAGTGCTTTATGAATACCGAACCTGGCGGGTATGGAAAAGAGCCCTTCTTTTGTATCAAAGCCTGTGTCCTGACAACCATAAAGGATGTCAAAGCCTGCGATATAGGTCAAAAGGGTCAGAGAAAGCAATGTGATGGGCAATGAAAAGGTGTTGGTAAGAGCTATCCATGCTCCTGTGGGCGCAAGCGATATCACAAATCCAAGATAAAAATGGGAAAGCCAGGTAAACCTTTTTGTGTAGGAATAGGAAAACATCAAAGCAAGCACGGGAAAGGAAAGATAAAGGCATATCTTGCCGAGCATTGCAGCGGCAAAAATAAAAATAAGGGAAAATAAAATTACAAACATCTTTGCGGAGAATAAAGAAAGCCTGCCTAAAGGTATTTCACGTTTTGATGTGCGCGGATTTTTTGCGTCAAACCTTGCATCTGCAATCCTGTTAAAACCCATTGCAGAGGAGCGCGCCCCGACCATGGCGATAAGAATCCAGAAGAGATGTGTCGGGCTGATTGGATAATGCCGGTGAGCAAGTACTACTGCTGAAAGGGCAAAAGGAAGGGCAAAAATAGTATGGCTGAATTTAATGGTTTTGCCGTATGCCAGAAACTGCTCCAAAGGCCTCATAATTTATCAAGCCCGATTCCATCTATCTGAGAACCGCAATACGGGCAGCAGCCGTTTTCCACCACATTTTTGATTATGGAAAAGCCTAAACGGTTGATAAGAATCTTTCCGCAACTATAGCAGAATGTGTTTTCTCCCTTATCGCCCGGCAGATTGCCGGTATAAACATATCTTAATCCCGATTTTATGCCTATTTCGCGGGCGTTTGCGATTGATTCAACCGGTGTTGACGGGCGGTCTGTCAATTTGTATGTTGGATAAAACCGGCTGATATGCCATGGTGTGTCGGTGCCCAGAGAATCTGCTATAAACAAAGCCAGCTCTTTTAGCTCTTCTGCACCGTTGTTTAATCCTGGAATAAGCAGGGTCGTGACCTCCACGAAGATACCGAGCTTTTTCATAAGTTTTAAGGTCTCTTTAACAGGTTCAAGTCTGCTCCCGCATATTTCTTTATAGAAACTTTCTGTAAAGCCCTTTAAATCAACGTTGGCTGCATCAAGAAAAGGGCTTATCATATGCAGGGCTTCCGAACTCATGTAACCGTTTGTTATAAATACATTTTTGATTCCCCTTTCACGCGCGAGCTTTGCGGTGTCAAATGCAAACTCAAAAAAAACAGTCGGTTCGGTATAGGTATAGGCTATGCTTTTACATTTCCCTTTTTCCGCTGCGTCAACAACGTCTTCTGGTGAGCAGAGGTCACCGATTATCATTCCATTATGGTCTGAAGGCATTTGAGCGATATCGGCATTCTGGCAAAAAAGACATTTAAAATTGCAACCCACAGTGGCTATGGAATATGATTTGCTGCCTGGCATAAAATGAAACAGCGGCTTTTTTTCAATAGGGTCTATGTGCCTGGCAATAAGTTTGCCATAAACCAGGCTCTCAAGAATTCCATTCCGGTTTTCACGCACACCGCATATCCCGCGCTTGCCATTTTTTATAATACAGCGATGGCTGCACAGGTTGCACTTTACCTTCTTTTCCTTTAATGGTTTATAAAGATATGCTTCCACAATTGCTGTTCCTTCTCACTTTTAACCCGCCGGTGTGTCGATTGTATGCTTGACATCGCATCTGAGCGGAAGGGCTCTTGTTGTATAGCGAGGGACAAGTGTGACAACCATACCTGCAAAAGCCCCGAAAGGACATCTTTGCAACAGGCCGACCTGTTCTATTCTGGATGCAATATTCCCATGTATCATAGGCAACTGGCATATTGTTTTCCATGATATTGGAACATCTCCAAGAATAGTTCTGATAATTTGTTTCAGCTCCCATATACTGAAAAAATTTGCGTGATTATATATGGTTTTAATGAACATCCCTTTAATGCGCCTTTGAATTCCTTTGATCGCATAACGGTTCAATACGCCGATAAATATTTTGTCTTTTGTAACCCTGCATGCCTCTTCAATGGCTTTTTGAGGATCATCGACAAATTCCAGTGTGGTAACAAGGCATGCATAATTAAAGGAGTTATCGTCAAACGGAAGGTTTTCGGCAAATCCACGATGAAGATCAGCGCGATTGTCAAGATTTCTTGCTGCAATATCAAGCATGTACGGGGAAGGATCGAGTCCTGTTACTTCAAGCCCCATTTCTGCAAACGACAAAAGGTTTGCTCCGATTCCGCAGCCTATATCGACAACCGAATCTCCACGCACAGGCTTAAGCATATCAAGCATAAGACCTTTTTCAAGATCGAAAAAAAACCTGTTTTGCGGATTGTTAAACCATTGCTCGTAAGCTATGGCATCATGGAAATTAAACACATACCCCATATTAATAATTTAATAAAAAAAAAGGATATTATCAAGATAAAAAATATTTATGAACTTGTAAAAAAGTTGAAACCGGATATAAAAAGTGTATAATCAAAATATAAAATCTTAAATTTTATAAAAGGAGGATATGACTCATGAATAAAAAAATATTAGTGGCACTTGATGATTCTGAGAACGCCATGCGGGCAGTGGACTTTATTGAGAAATTTTTCACTTCTGACAGTAAGGTGACGTTATTTAATGTAATGCAGGATACGGCTGCGTTATGTGAGATGAACAGTCCGGAATTAATCCCATATTTTAAATCTGAACAAAGTTCCTTTTGTAAACTTGAAGATAAAAAAAAGAACCTGGTTGAAAGCGCACTCAAAAAAGCACGGGAAAAATTAATAGATGCCGGGTTTAAAGCAAAGAATATAACCATAAAGGCAAAAAACAAAAAAAAGGGGATTGCAAGGGATATCGTTAAAGAAGCGCAATCCGGTTATAATGCTATTGTTGTGGGGAGAAGAGGGCAGTCCGGGATTAAGGATTTTATTCTTGGCAGTGTTTCACAAAAAGTATTTCAACTGGCTAAGGATATTTCTGTCCTTATAGTTAATTAGATCTGTGCAAAAGGAGGGAAAAATGGACAAATATGTATGCACGGTGTGCGGCTATGTTTATAACCCTGAGCAAGGCGACCCTGATAATGGAGTAAAACCCGGGACAAAATGGGAAGATGTGCCGGATGATTGGGGATGTCCGGTGTGTGGCTCTTCAAAGGATGATTTTCAAAAGGAAGAATAAAAGGGCTTTAATAAACAATGACTTACGATTTTAATGCAGATGAAATATTTGAAATGGCCGAGCAGATTGAAAGAAATGGCGCTTCCTTTTACAGGAGATCGGCAGAATCGATTGCTGAGCCTGCTGAAAAAAAGCTTTTACTCGATCTTGCTGCAATGGAAGAGGAACATGAAAAAACATTTGTTGATTTAAGAGCAGGACTGTCTGAAAAAGAGAGATTTACAACCTTATTTGATCCTGAGGGTGAGACGGCTCTTTATCTTCAAGCATTAGCCGACATTAGGGTGTTTTTTGAAAAAAAGATCGACATGTCGTCAATGGAAGAGATCCTCAAGCAGGCTATCCTGGCTGAAAAGGATTCCATAGCATTTTATCTGGGCATGAAGGAAATGGTTCCTGTTAATTCAGGGAAAACAAAAATTGATGCAATTATCAAGGAAGAGATGGCCCATATAAAACTTCTCGGCAAAGAGCTGGTTGCTCTGAAAAAAAATGCTTAACAGCCTGCTTTATGAGACAGCTCGGCTTTTTATTTATGGGATATCCTGTTTATTTTTGCTCCAGTATCTTGCCTCTCGTGCTGATGACTACTTTTTCTACAGGTATGTTTTTCCCTGCTGCTTCCATACCTTTTTTGACAATCATTGGCAAGCCGGAGCAGCATGGGACTTCCATGACAACTGATAGAACACTTTTTATGTTTGCGGTTTTGAAGATATCCGCGAACTTGTTGATGTATTCTGGAACATTATCAAATTTCGGGCATCCTATCATTACGACCCTTCCTTTGAGCAAATCCCTGTGGAGGGTCGGAACGGCAACACCGCAGCAATCTGCAAGCACCAGAAGATTCGCGCCTTTTAAAAATGGCGCTGTTGCAGGTACCAGCCGTATCTGAATCGGCCAGTGAAAAAGGGCGGATTCACTATCTGCAAAGCTGGCTGGTATATTTGCTGCCCGGCATGATGAAACCGGTGCAAATGTCTGTATATTAGTCGACGGACACCCGCATGCCAATACCGGCTGTTGCTTTTGTTTTGTTGATTCTTTTTTTGCCAGATATTTTTTTACTGCTTTTTCATCAAATTCCTCGGCTTTACGTTCGACAATTCTGAGGGCTCCGTTAGGACATTCTCCGATGCATGCCCCAAGACCGTCACATAGGTTCTCCGAAACCATCTTTGCCTTGCCCTCTATGATTTGCAATGATCCTTCTGCACAGCCTGGCACGCATTGGCCGCATCCGTTGCATAATTCTTCGTCGATCTCTATTATTTTTCGTAGTATTTCCATCTCGTTATCCTTTTGACTTAAGATTTCCTGTGCATTGCCCGGCAAACTGGCAATATAAAGCACAGCCAAAATCTATGTTAGGGTTTTTAAACCTGCGCCCGCAATTTGGGCATTTGCGGGTAGTGTCATCCTTGAAAAATTCTACCTTGTGACTGCATCCCGGACATTTTGCATCAAAAATAGCTTCCGGTTTCCAGTACCTGGTGTCTTGACCCGGGCATTTCATGATTTATCTCCATTGCCTGTTTTATGCGTATGCTACACATAAAACAGGCAAGACACCTTGACTTAAATCAAAAAAGGAGAAAAAAAATTATCTCAAGTTTGATGGTTTCGTAAAAACTCCAAAAACACCGTTTCCCGTCATTCCAGCGAAAGCCTGGATCCAGTAAATTCAATGCGTTATGGATGCCCCCGTATCAAGTACAGGGCAGGCTTATCAAGCCTGGCATGACAAAGTCCGGGTATTATTTTGCCGGGTTAATAATTATTGACAGAAAGTTAAATTGAGATTATTTTTTTAAAAGAGGTTATTTATGAAAAACATATCAGAAATAATCGCCGATATATCCCTTTTTAACGGGCTGCCCGAAAAGCAGCTAAACGAAATAGAGGGGATAGCGGTTAAAAAAAGATATGGTAAAGGAGAAATAATCTTTTCAGAGGGTGATGAGGGAAACGGATTTTATGTTGTTGCAGAAGGCAAAGTTAAAATTTTTAAAGCCTCAATAGACGGCAAAGAACAGATCCTGCACATCTACGGTCCTGAAAATCCTTTTGGCGAAGTCCCTGTCTTTTCAGGAAAAAAATTTCCGGCAAATGCTCAGGCTATGCTAAAAACCCGTCTCCTTTTTTTCCCAAAAACCGCATTTATTAAACTTATTACCACAAACCCATCCATGGCCATGAACATGCTCGCGGTTCTTTCCATGCGGCTCAGAGAATTTACAGTTCAGATTGAAAATCTTTCTTTAAAAGAAGTGCCCGGCCGCCTTGCCTCTTATCTGATATATCTCGCCGAGGAGCAGAAAAACGCGGATAATATTTTACTGCCGATTTCAAAAGGTCAACTCGCCAGTCTCCTTGGGACCATACCGGAAACTCTGTCACGAATTTTTGCAAAAATGAGCACCCGGGATTTAATTGAAATAAATGGCCTGGAAATAAAGCTCTTAGATCGTAGCGGTTTGGCAGATCTGGCAGAACATGGAAAGCTTACATAATAGTTGTATCTTAAGTTTCGCACCCTGATATTCCTTAAAAGTGTTAGACTGTAAGGGTCAAAATAAATTTGGCTCCTTTACCGCCTTGACTTTGATAGAAATCAAGGGTGCGAAACTTTAGGTGACAAGAAATGCAAGGAGGGATGTTATGACAAGTAAATGGATTGCAGTGTTGGGATTTTCTCTAGGCCTTATCTGTTTTGCTGCACCGGCATTTGCAATAGAAGAGGCTTGCATTACGTGCCACAGAAAGATTTCTCCGGGCCAGGTGGCTGACTGGGAATCAAGCAAGCACAGCAGTGAAGAAATTACATGCTCCTTCTGCCATGGTGACAGCCATAATGGGGCTGAAGACGCGCATCTTGCTAAATTGCCGGATGAACAGGTATGCGCAGATTGTCATGAAGATCAGTTTAATCAATTTGCAAAAGGCAAGCACAGCTTTGGCTGGACATCGCTGAACGCCATTCCTGTTACACATGTTGAGCCGGACGAGTTGATGGAAGGCGGCAGGGGTTGCGGAGGCTGCCACAACATGGGAATCAAGAGTGCTGCTCAGAAAAAGGAACAACGAGACAAAGGGTACCGTTACCAGAACAACTCATGTGACGAGTGCCACACAAGGCACAGCTTTTCCAAAAAAGAAGCGCTCGATCCAAAGGCATGCCAGCAGTGCCACATGGGATACGATCACCCGCAGTGGGAGATGTGGGAAAGTTCCAAGCACGGAACGCGTTATGCTGTGAAGGAAAAGGGAAAGATGCATGAAAAAGCTCAGGCGCCCACCTGCCAGTTTTGCCACCTGCCTGAAGGCACTCATACAAACAGAACTGCCTGGGGTTTTTTAGGAGTGAGGCTGCCGCTTCCTGAAGACAAGGAGTGGGCTGCTGACAGGACAACAATTCTAAAGGCGCTTGGGGTTCTGAATCCGGATACAGGCAAGCCAACAGCCAGGCTTGATGTTGTCAAGGCAGTAGATATGGTTAGACTTACGGAAAAAGACTGGCTTGATGAACGTAACAAGATGATCAGCGTTTGCAGCAATTGTCATTCAGAGCAATATGCACGTGAACAGCTTGCCATGGGAGATTCAATAATGAAGAAGGCCGATCACCTTCTTGCAGAAGCGATTGAAATTGTTGCTGCTTTATATAAAGACCATATTATAAAGAAACCAGACAACTATTCTTTTGCTTATCCGGATTTACTCTATTTTATGCAAACCGGCGGCGGAGATACCGACAAACTGTCTCATATCGATCAGATTTTGTTTCAAATGTATATGAAACACCGGATGCGGACATACCAGGGTTTTTTTCATGTTAATCCGGATTATGCCTACTGGTATGGATGGGCAATGATGACCGAGGATCTTGGCGCGATTCAAGAGATGGCCATGACCATGAGGGCGACACACAAACCAGGCAAATAGATTATAAAAAAAGGGGATGTAATTATGAAGCTGAAAGGAACCAGAACGGAAATAAATATTCTTACAGCTTTTGCAGGAGAATCACAGGCAAGAAACCGGTACACCTATTTTGCAAGCAAGGCAAAAAAAGAGGGTTACATTCAGATATCTGCGATTTTTGAAGAGACTGCAAATCAGGAGAAGGAACATGCAAAAAGACTTTTTAAACTTCTTGAAGGCGGAGAGGTTGAGATCGCAGGATCATTCCCTGCCGGTCTGATAAGCAGCACCCTTGAAAACCTTAAGGCATCTGCAGAAGGAGAAAATTACGAACATACTACAATGTATCCGGATTTTGCAAAAACTGCCCGCATGGAAGGGCTTGATGCCATAGCTGCAATATTTGAGGCGATTGCTGTTGCGGAAAAGCAGCATGAGAAAAGATACAACACTCTTGCAGCTAATATTGAAACCGGCAGGGTATTTAAAAAGGATAAAAAAGTTGTTTGGCGCTGCCGCAACTGCGGCTATGTTCATGAAGATACAGAGGCGCCGAATGTTTGTCCGGCCTGCGACCATCCCCAGGATCATTTTGAGCTGCTGGGAGAAAACTATTAGGATTTTCATGAAAGGAGGGTATCATGGCGGAAAGGCTTGAAGTTTACAAATGTGAAGTTTGCGGAAACATTATTGAGGTGCTGCATGGCGGAAAAGGTGAGCTTGTATGCTGCGGCAAACCGATGAATCTTATTAAAGAAAATACCGTGGATGCGGCAATAGAGAAACATGTTCCTGTATCTGAAAAGATTCCCTGGGGCGTTAAGGTCAAAGTGGGTGCTGTGGCGCATCCAATGGAAGAAAAACATTTTATCGAATGGATCGAAATTGTTGCCGGCGGCAAGGTATACAGGCAGTTCCTTAACCCGGGACAGGATCCCGAAGCATTCTTTAGCGTGGACGCCGACGAAATCTCAGTTCGGGCATACTGCAATATACATGGATTGTGGAAGGGATAAAACTTAAGGAGGCAATTATGCCAAGCTGGCGATGTTCAAATTGCGGCTACACCCTTGAGATCGACACTCCTCCCGAAGAGTGTCCTTCATGTAAGAAAAAGTGTGAGTTTGTGGATAATACATGTTATATTCCTGATTGCGGATTTCAGGGGGAGGACAAAATGGACAAATATATATGCACGGTTTGCGGCTATGTTTATGACCCAGAGCAGGGAGATCCTGACCATGGTGTTGAGCCTGGAACAAAATGGGGAAATGTGCCTGATGACTGGGAATGCCCGGTGTGCGGAGCTTCAAAGGATGAGTTTCAAAAGGAAGAATAAAATGGCTGTTATGAAAAGGCCGGTTGTTGATATTGGTCAATGCAGTCTATGTGAGGGATGTGTCGAGGTATGCCCCCTGGTTTTCAGTTTAAATGACGCAGGTTATATAAAAGTCGCCGAGCTTTCAGATTATCCTGAATCATGTGTTGAAGAGGCCATAAAATACTGTCCTGAGGATTGTATATCCTGGGAAGAGGGTTAAAATTAATAATTCTCAATCTATTCCCATGGTTAATCCTCCTGAGGCGGACGCCTTCCTTGTGCCCGGATCTTGCTTTTAGCAGGAAACATTTTTTAAAGGTTTCTTAGAATATAGCTCCTTTAATGTCTTTAATTCCGATTCTCTCGACGAATCTGGCCATGCGTTCACGTTTCCTGGCGTTGTTTTTATAATAGTCTAATACCTTTTTAGTTAGATCGATTATTTCATCTTTTGACAGGTTCTCGGACAGAATGTTTCCGATACGTGCGCGATGTCCGGAATTTCCTCCTGCTATTAATGTCCAGCCTTTTTTCATGCCAAGAATACCGATATCACGGACGAAACTTTCTCCGCATGAGAAGTGACAGCCCGATACTCCAAACTTGACTTTGGCAGGAAGATCGATTCCAGAAAAAAGTTTTTCGATTTCCATGCCGAGCCCCAAAGAGTCTTGAACTCCGAATTTACACACAGCCGTACCCGGGCACGCCTGGACGTAATGCAGGCAAAGCTCGGTAGCTTTACCCATATCCATATCAAGGTCTTTCCAGATATTATCAAGATCATCTTTTTTTATCCCTACCAATGCAAAACGCTGGCCTGAAGTGATTTTAATTATTGGTATCTTGTATTTTCTTGCTGCGTTAGCAATGTTTTCCAAATGTTCCGGAGTAACAAGCCCGACCGGAGTCCTTGGAACTATTGCGTATGTTTCTTTATCGCGTTGTAAAATTGCGCCTATCGGTTTGTCAGACATAATAATTATCTCTTATTATAGTTTGTAAAAACTTCTGTAATTGCTCAGGTTGTTAGGCTGACGGCTGAAGACTGGTTGAAATCAGAAAATAGAAATTGGTGTGATATTGTTTTGATTTAGAGCTACATATTTTACTCTTTCTGCAACACTTTTATGGATACCGAGGTTCATAAAATTGGGCACACCTTCATGTTTTCTTGCAAAACCCGCAATTGTTTCAGCTGCTGCAAACTTCATCGGATAGGTAATTTTTGAAGTGCGGGCATCAAGGGTTCCTCTTACGAGCCCTGGAAATACAAGACAATTATTCACTGTTCTGCCGTCTTTGGCAAATGCCGCGCCGGCTTCCAATGCATCCTGCGGCATTATTTCAGGTATCGGATTAGCAAGAGCGAGTACAATCGGATCTTTATTCATGCTTTTCACCATATTTTTTGAAACCAGATTTGCCGCTGAAACGCCGATAAATATATCCTTGTTTTTTATGATCGTTTCCAGTGAGCCTTTTTTCATTTTTTTGTTTGTAACTTTTGCAAGAGCCTCTTTATACGCATTCATTTTTTCTTTTCTCTTTTCATAGATCGCCCCTGCCGAATCACAAACGATGATCTTCTTAAACCCATATTCCAGCAACATATTGCAAGTAGCAAAACCCGCTGCACCTGCACCATTGATCACAATGCTGACATTTTCTTTTTCTTTGCTCAGCATCCGCAGCGCTATTATTAATACTGCCAGGACAACGGTTGCCGTACCATGTTGATCATCGTGGAATACAGGGATCGGCAACTTTTCCTGCAACATTCTCTCGACCTCGAAGCATAACGGCGCTTTTATGTCTTCAATCATAATCATACTGAATGTTTTTGATATGGCTTCAAGAGTATCGACGATCCGATTGGCATCATCACTGTCAACCAGGATAGGGATGCAACTCACCCCTGCCATTTTATGCAGGATCACCGACTTGCCTTCCATAACCGGCATGCCCGCATGAACGCCGATATTGCCCAAACCCAGAATGGCGGACCCATTTGTGGCAATGCACACGGAATTGCCGATCGACGTAAAATCACGTACTTTTTCTGGATTTTTGAGAATATAATCGCAGACCTGCGCAACTCCAGGCGTATATATCATTCGTAAATCACTGAGGTTGTCCATTATTACCGTTGGTGTTACCTCTATTTTACCACCCCTGTGAATATTAAGAACCTCATCTTCAATGGAAAGTATTTTGCACCTTTTAATTTTTTCCAGCGCAGCTTTAGTTTCTTCGAATTGTTTCTGATTATCAAAAAACATGATAAGGTCCCTGGTAATATGCTGAGAGGTCAGGTCTACTTTTGTTATATCGCCCAACATTCCACCATACTTTCCCAGTTCCACGGCAACCCTGCCGAATGCACCCGGTGTATCATGAATTCTTACCCTGATTCTTTTTATAAGCTTAAAATCGTACTTCTCAACCTCTTTTTGCATGTCACAAAGCTCCTATGATTTTTTAATCTGTTTAATAATATTTTTTCCTGTTATAGAAAGCAAGCGGAAATTTACACTAGGCCCACGCCTGAAACTCGTATACCGGTTAGGGAGTTTCAATATATTCTTTACGTTTCTTCTGATTTCTGTCATGGTTTTTTATAATAATTTGCTTGAAAGAGCAAAAGTTGATGGTTTCGTAAAAAGTCACGGGCTTAAGTACAGATAAATAAAGTTCCTTTCCCTAAAATATTCTAAAGGATGGGCATAATGGAAATCAACGAGCTAATACCGGAACATGGGTTAGATTGTCTGGGGTTGCACGAGCTTGGCCAGGTGTGCTGGAACCTTTCAACGCCTGCTTTGTATGAACATGCTGTCCGTCGCTTTGAAGGCCTGATAGCACATCTTGGCCCCTTGGTGGTCAGCATGGGGCAGCATACAGGTCGAGCCGCAAAGGACAAGTATATTGTGGATGAACCAGAGACTACCAATGATATATGGTGGAACAAGGTCAATGTGAAATACCCTGAGGAAAGGTTCAATTCTATACTCAAACGCATGGCAGCATATCTGCGTGGCAAATCGGTTTTTGTGCAGGACTGTTTTGCTGGTACGGACAAACAGTTCCGTCAGTCAGTGCGAATCATTAATGAATATGCCTGGCATAACCTCTTTGCTCGTAACATGTTTATTCAGCAACCATTAGACCCTGAAGCTATCAGGAAATTCAAGCCTGACTTCACTGTACTTCACTGTCCGAACTTTCACGCAGATTCGGACGAAGATGGAACACGCAGTGGAACTTTTGTAATTATTAATATCAGTCGAAAACTGGTGTTGATCGGCGGTACTGCATATGCCGGAGAAATAAAAAAATCAATCTTTTCCGCACTTAACTTTCTTCTGCCCGACCAAAATGTCCTTTCAATGCACTGCTCAGCTAATGTCAGCAAGGCCGACCCGGATGATGTCGCCATCTTTTTTGGTCTATCTGGTACCGGAAAAACCACACTTTCAGCAGATCCAAACAGATTGCTTGTCGGCGATGACGAACACGGTTGGTCTGCCAACGGGGTATTCAACTTTGAAGGTGGATGCTATGCAAAGGTAATCCGGCTTTCCAAAGAAGCAGAACCTGAAATATATGAATGCACCCGTCGTTTTGGCACTATCCTTGAGAATGTTTCAATGAACACGGTAACACACCGCGTTGATCTGGATGACGAAAGTTTAACAGAAAACACCCGTGCTTCGTATCCTCTTAAGCATATTCCAAACATTGTCAGCTCAGGAATGGCCGGGCATCCACGCAGTATTATCATGCTTACGGCAGATGCTTTCGGTGTTCTGCCTCCTATTGCCAGGCTTACGCCGGATCAGGCAATGTATCACTTTATCAGCGGCTATACCGCAAAAGTTGCTGGTACGGAAAAGGGTGTAACCGAACCTGCCGCCACATTCAGCGCATGCTTTGGCGCTCCTTTTATGATGCGTCATCCTTTTGTATATGCCCGGCTGCTTGCAGACAGAATCGAAGAACATAGCGCTGAATGCTGGCTGGTTAATACCGGCTGGACCGGCGGTCCATTTGGGGTCGGGTCCCGCATGAGAATCGGATATACCCGAGCACTTCTGAATGCAGCCCTCTCAGGTTCACTTGGAAAAGTCGAGATGTGGATCGACCCGATATTTGGTTTTCAGGTGCCGTCTGAATCGCTTGGTGTTCCATCAGAAATATTGAATCCCCGCAATACCTGGTCAAATCCATCTGATTATGATGTACAGGCAAAAAAGCTGGCTGTTCTGTTCCATGAAAACTTTGAACAATTCAAAGACAGGTCGTCGGACAGTGTGCTTGCAGCCGGTCCTGCGAAACAGCTAAACCATGACTGATCCTGTTGGCAAAAAAACATATACCTTTTTCATGCCCGGCGAAGAGCGCATCTTATTACAGCATTTCCATACCATTGCAATTGCCATCTTTCTGATCGTGATTTTCCTTCAGGTCTTTTCCCTGAAGACAGCCGTGGCAGATGCTGTTTTGGGAGGGCTCATTCTTGTCTCGCCGATGTATTTCCTTTACTTGGTGTATGGGAAACGGTTCGCCGACTCGGTGACGCTTGATTTTGATGCGCGTAAAGTGCGCTTTTCCTTCTCCGATAAAAGGGGCTTGTTTGAAAGTGATTTTCAACAAATCAAGTGGATCAATTTTAAGTTCTATCTTACGTTTGTGACGGTGGACGACGTACGAATCATGGTAAAACGGCCGGTTAACAAAAAACAGGTGTTTCTGATGCTTAAAAATGTGTCCAATGTTAACACCTCTGTCTTTGGGGGATTATAGGAGCATGTTTTTTCTCATTCATAAAAACGGATGTTGTCTATCCAGATTTTTTCTTTTCTTAATTGCCTATTCCGTTCAGCTCAAAACAGCCGATTTCCTGTTGGAGCCATTGGGTAAAGTGACTACCCAATGTTCCTGTTGCCTTTAGAAATCCTCGTAAAAAAATCCAGATTATCCCGATCTCACTATTAAGCGGATTTGTATTTTGCAGAATAAAACACTTTATTTAAAAAATATCAATAATAAACCTTGCTTTTCGCCTAAAAGGTGTTATTATCATTTTTAATCAGTAAAGGCTTGTTCTTAATTGGCGGGCCGGTTTCGCTCTAAAGGAAAGTACCATTTGTCAAAGTGGCACCCTGAAGTCTGGAACTATGAGAATTTTTTAAAAAGGAGGGTGTTAATTATGGCTAATGGAATTGTAAAATGGTTTAATAGCGGTAAAGGCTTTGGTTTCATTGAGCAGGAAGATGGTCCGGATGTATTTGTCCATCATTCAGCAATCAATGCAAGCGGTTTCAAGTCTCTTAATGAAGGCGACCGAGTTACTTTTGACATTGAGCAGGGTCAAAAAGGTCCTGCTGCAGCGAATGTCGTTACGGTTTAGACCAATATTTTTGAGTTAAAAAAAGGGCATTCCATCAAATTATGAGGGAATGCCCTTTTTATTTTGTCATCTAAAAATCCAGCCAATTCAAAAAACCACATATAAAAATCGGTGTCAAATCTTGACGGGCTGTTGCCCAAAAGCAATTATTGGCATTTTACTACTATATCGCATCATAGCAAGAACTTAACTTGTTGATTTTGTTGAATCCAGTCTTTTCAAGTAGCTGCAGATCATCTGAACTCCGGTTTCCACCGGAGTGACGACTTTTTACGAGTTCATCTTAACTTGATTGACTTGATTTTCTTTTCTTCTGAATTATTTGTGGCGGCCTGGTTAAATAATGTATGATACAAGGCAGAAATCATCAATTTTGGTTTGAACAGGGCTTACCATGTGATATTTTAAGAAAAAAGACAGATAGCTTTTTCCTCAATATTCCCTTCGTATTTTATTGACGACACTACGCTTCAAATGGTCACGGGGATCGGAATCTTTAATTTCCAGAATCTTCTTCAGGAAATCCCTCTGCTTTGCGATCGCCACATGATACAGATCCTCATGAATTCCCCACCTTGATGTAAAATGTGGACCCATAAACAGGTCGGTCTCATCGAGTGTTGTTTTAAGGCGCTGGGACACGAAGTCATAAAATGCTAAGGTCTTTCGGAGAAGATCCACCTCGTCCAGGTAATTTCTAATACCGGCTTCTTTGAACTCATGGTATAGGAATAGAAGTTTTTCTAAATATGTCCGGTCTGCCATCTGAGCCAAGAGATCCGCTGAGCCTAGTATTTTTCCAAGTAGCTCTACTTCGGCAGATTTAAATACGATGGTGGATATATCTACAGCAAGATCGGTGCAGAGGATTATTGCTCGGCCTTCGGTTGTTTCATCATGGGACAGCCCGAGTTCTGAACCATGGCATTCTAAAAAGTCTATACTGCGCTGAACATGATTGGCTGTGTATTTCGCCCCGGTGCCATCCTTGTCCGATTCTTCCTGAATATATCCCGCATCATGTAAAAAGGCAGTGATCAATCCCAAGGTAATGCGGCGATCCGTAAAGATTTTGCCGTCCAATACGGCTCCATGAATCAGCCGTGCTGTGGCAAGGAAGGTCTCGATAGTATGATGTAGATCGTGGTACTCGGTGTTGCAAGAGCGGTACCCTGGATATCTTCCCTGGTACAAACTGACGGTCATGTTAAACGCAGAGGTGACGGGAGCGGTATCGAAATCTGGCGAAATCAGGTCAAGAATTACTATTACTTCGTCGAGCACAGCCCGTGGAGAATCCATAGGAATAATATTGTATAGCTGTATATCGTTCATTTCTGTACCGCATAAGATTCCTTGCCTGAACCTTCAATTCACGAAAAGTGAAGATTTCTAACCGAAATCAAATTTGCGTTATCCTTTCCATAAAGCCAACCCAACATCAATTTAATTGCACGTATCTCAAAATCCATAAAAAATCAATAAGGCAAACCATGTGAAAATGGATTTGCCCTATTTATTAATCTGGCAGGAATTCGGGAATGTTCTTCAGATTATAAGTTTCTAACAGATATTGGCCGTATAACATATTAAATTTATAAACTTAAGTGCGTCATGCAAGTCATCTTCTAAACAAGATCATCTGGTTTGTAATTATAATATTAAAACATAGATAACTATTTTATGTCAATTTTTTCGTATTGAACATCAAATATAAAACAGTCCCGGAAAGAGTTTTGTCATCAGCTCCGGCCGCGGTTCAATATTATCATAAAGGGGGAATCGATGCCAAATCTTGACGGGCTGTTGCCCAAAAGCAAATATTGTAATGGCCAGCAACAAACTCATACTGACTTTTCAGACAGGATTAACTTGATTTTCTTTTCTTCTGAATTATTTGTGCCGGCCCGGTTAAATAATAACAGTTTAATCAGCGCTTTTGCGCGATACTTGTTTCTTTTTCCCGTATCTACTGAGTTTTTCTTTAACTATAAAGCCGATTTTCCCTGTTAAATGTTCGCTGTAGCGAATTGAACGGGGTAAATATTCTTTGGCATATTATCTAACAGACTAAGCCGACAACCGATTCGCAAATGGAGTTTCAGCAAGTCCGCCCATGCCTCTTGCGCTTTGCCATAAGCATAACATCACGCAGGGCTTTTTCATTTTTGGCTCTTAACCATTTTTTTTCAAAATAAGGATCCTGAACGATCTGAGCGATAGCCGATAGAGCGCGAAGATGAAAATTCCGCTCATCTCTGGTTCCCACCATTGCAAAGACAGCAGAAACCATCGGGGCTGATGCTGAAAATGTGATTCCTTCCTTACAACGGGCCAGGAGGATACCAAATGTATGTTTTCCGTCGATGATGATATGCGGTATGGCTATGCCTCGACTTATGGCTGTGCTGCTTTCTTTTTCTCTGGCCATCATCAATTCGAAAAGTAAGTCGGGTTTTATGTTCAGTCTGGCAGCCATGGCTTTGGCCACCATTTGAAACAGCTCCTCTACCCCTATGGCATGGCTAATATCTATTACACTACTCTCTTCGATAAACCTGTCAAATCTATCTTTGGGGACACCATTTTTCCCCCTAATAATTTCTTTTACTTCTGTTTTCAATGAGCTGGATGCGAGTTCTTTTGGTGTGACCGTTTCGATAAGGTGCAAAAGAGCATATTCTCTGTTTATATTGAATCGCAGCGCTATTTCTTCTAAGCTTTTCGACGACCCGATCACGGTTGCCCAATCACCGACTTCGAGCCGGGTATAACCGTGAGATATCAACATCTGTCCATGGCGACGGACGGATAAAATGAGTGTGTCCAAGGGCAGACGCAATTCGCGCAGAGCGATGCCATGTAAGTTTGGATTGCGGAGTTCCAGTTCAGCAACACTCTGATTTTCTTCCATTCCCAGCAGCAGCGATGTAGCCGTCGGAAAGCGTACAAAATGATCGAGCAGGCTGACAATCGCGATGGTGGGATCAACAATCAAAGCGCCCAGTGCATTAAATCGGTCAAAATTGGCCCGATTATTTAAACGCACGACTAAGCTCTCCGTTCCGAAATGTTCATATGCCAATTCGCAAATCCGGTAATTTTCTTCATCAGAGAGCATGGCGACAATCGCTTCGGCTTGTCCGGCGTTCAGTTGGTGCAACACATCCAGAGTCAAGCTGGAAATGGGAAAAATATCAACATCAGAGGCTTTAATATCCTCATCGCTGACTTCCATGGAGGCGATTTGCACGCTCCAGCCGTAGGAGCGCAGCGATCGAGCCAATGCCAGCGATTGTCCTTCCAGACCAAAGATTATTGCATTGCGTCCACCGCCAAATTCTGGTGTTTCTGCACGAGTGTGTGCTTCCCCTGCCATGCGAATCGCCCATTTGAACATAGGAGGACCGACAATCTGGTTCAGCGCAATGACTGCAATAATTATTGTGGCAAAAGGGTGCCCCCACTCCGGAAACTCCACAACGATCTGTTTCGCAAGACCAAGCCCAACTCCGGCCTGGGTTATAAAGGACATCCAGCCAATACGGTTGTATTTCATGGGAACTCCGGCCAGCGCGCCGCCGCTGAAACTGCCGGCGAATATGGCAACCAAACGAACCACAAAGAGAACCAACGCAATTCGCCAGGTTTTGGCCAGAACATCCAACGCCAGCGAAGCCCCGGCCAGTGTAAAAAAGACGATATAAACCAGAGGCCCGATGTCGTAAAGAATTTTTGAGAACTCCGCGCGATACTTGCTGTAGTTGGATGCCAGAAAGCCGCCAATCATGCAAATGAGCAAGGGTTCCAAAAGTATTTCAAAGGATAATCGGGCATGGGTAGCTTCACGGATCGCGGCAGATAAGACAAAAATACCATATCCTGTCAGCAAAATGATCCCTGTTTTTACGGTGTTATTGATACGACTGGCCAGGATACGCGTTAAGATTTTTCCGAGAAAATACCCCAGTGCCAGCGATATCACCAGCTCAATCAAGAGCAGGATTATAAAACTCAGATCAAAGCTCAAGCCCGTCAAAATGGCATCGGCGATCGAAGAGTTAACGGCGAACAGAGTAATGACCACTACGTCCATAATCACTGTTACGCCCAATACCGTTTGAGTAAAAGGCCCCATGGCACGAAGTTCATTTACAATAGCTATGGCCGAGGATGGAGAACGAGCGACCAGGATAGCGCCTGCCAGGATAGAAACCGCCATTCGGCCGGCTACCGGCATGCTTTGCATAAAGGGGATAAAGTCGGACAATATAAAAAAAGTTAAGCTGCCCAGAGAAAAAGTACACACCACGAGCCCAATGGTTACCCAGGTAATGATTTTAAAGCGACTTTTCAGCTCTTTCAAATACAGTTCACTTCCGGCGGCAAAGGCAATGAACCCAAGTGATATTTCATCCACAAAGCGTAATTTTTCTGTAGTTTCTACTGAAATGAGACCTAATACATAAGGCCCGGCAAGTATGCCGGTAAAAAGAAATCCACTAATCAGAGGGAGTTGCGCTTTGATGAAGAATTGTCCAATTTGCTTTGAAGCAAGGGCAATCACTGTGAAACTGGCGATAAAAAACAATATATCCAGGTAGTTTTCCATGATACCCTTATTTTTTTGGGTACGAGCTGCGTTCGAGGATAAAAAGAGTTGGACAAAATCAATGACTAACGTCGTATCCGATGGCACCTGACTTAAATAGAGACTTTGCAAAACTGTAATCTTGGTCATTGCGAGGGGCAAGGCGACGTGGTAATCTTATTAATTATCAATGTGTTATGAGATTAATTCACTTCGCTTTCAATGAGAATATATTCTCAAGTTTCGCACCCTGCTATTCCTTAAAAGTGTTAGACTGTAATGGCCAAAATAAATTTTTAAAGCGAAATATTATACCTTAAGCTTCGACAACGGCACCAATCACAAACATTAATACACTGTTTGAAACCACGTATGAGTTCAGTAAGTTATATATCCTTTGTGCCTGTCCTTGGCACAAGTCATGGAGTGCTGGTTAAAAAAGACAGATAAATCATTTCGCTTGAAAAATTGAATTTGGCTCCTTTACCGCCTTGACTTTGATAGAAATCAAGGGTGCGAAACTTGAGATATATTGATTATGCAAAGCTCTCAAACAGGGATTTGCTAAAGGAAAATTGTTTTCATGAATTGCTTGGTACCTTACATACCGGTATGTAAACATTTTTTGTATACCACATGTAACACCAAACCGTCAAACTGTAATGATGCCCATTATACTGGACCAACCTTGAACCTCACCTCAGGATTTGACTCGGATTTTGGAAAATGCTAAATGTTTTTTCAAAATCACAATAAAAACAAAAGGAGAACAGGTATGGAAAAACAGGAATGGAATCAAGGCAGACTGCTTCAATTATCAGGTCAGTACTGGGCAACATGCACGCTTCATGCCGCAGTTAAGCTCGATGTATTTACTGTAATAGGTGAAAAACAGCTTTCAGGTGAAGATATCGCACAAAAACTGAATGTGAGCAAAGAAGGAGCAGGCAGGCTTTTTAATGCCCTTACAGCCATGAACCTGCTGGAGAAAAAAGATAATAAGTTTTCCAACACCCATGCAGGCAAAACTTTTCTCTCAAAAGACTCTCCAAAGTATATCGGCTATATCATCAACCACCATCACCACCTTGTAGACTCATGGTCCAAGCTGGATCAGGCCGTTAGTACCGGAGAGCCTGTCAGAGCAAGAGCCTCTCACACAAGTTCAAAATGGCGGGAAAGTTTCCTTATGGGCATGTTTAATATAGGCATGAGCATAGCTCCTTTATTGGCAGATAAAATAGATCTTTCTAAACGACATCACATGCTCGACCTGGGCGGCGGGCCCGGAACCTATGCCATCCATTTTTGCATGAAAAATCCAGGGCTTAAAGCTACGGTCTATGATCTTCCCACTACCAGACCTTTTGCTGAAAAAACCATTGAAAAATTCGGTTTAACCGACGGGATAGATTTTATGGACGGCAACTATGTGGAAGAGGGGATTAAAGGGGTATATGATGTGGCCTGGCTTTCTCACATCCTCCATGGAGAAGGGCAAAAGGACTGTCAGCGGATCATCGAAAAAACTGTTTCAGCCCTGGAGCCGGGAGGTATGATAATCGTGCATGATTTTATTTTAAACAACACAATGGACGGTCCTCTTTTCCCCGCGCTTTTTTGTCTTAACATGCTTTTAGGCACACCTGCCGGCCAGTCATATTCTGAAAAACAGATTACCGACATGCTTGCCAAAGCGGGTGTAAAGGGAATCCGGCGCCTTTCTTTCAAGTTGCCGAATGATTCCGGGATTATTAGCGGTGTGGTTTAATATGGTGCCCCCGGCAGGAATCGGACCTGCGGCGCATGGATTAGGAATACAGATTACAGTATGTATTATTCTCTGTAGTTTCCGCCACTTACAGCTTGCAGTTTTTGAGCGGTGCTATTTAAGTGCAATTTTTCGAGTTTTGAAATAGCGTTTCTCATATGTTCAGGTGACAGGTGCGAGTATATTTGTGTCGTTGTGATGTCAGAATGACCGAGCAATTCTTGTATTGTTCTGATGTCGATTCCTTCCATTGCCAGATGGCTCGCAAAGGAATGTCTCAGGTCATGTAATCGTCCCCTCATGCCAATTTTTTTCATTAACCTTATCCACTTGTGGGTGATCCGGTCTGGATGGTTCCAGTTGTGCCACAGGCGACCCACGGGGTGTTTTTTGCATCTGCACTGCATAATCTCAAACACTACGCTGTCCATCGGGATTGAACGCCACCTGCTTTTTGATATAACTACGGTGATCAGCCTGTTGTCTATGTCGATATTTTTTGCCTGGAGATAAAACAATTCTGATCTACGCATGCCCGTAAATACATAGCATGTTATCAGGTCGTGGAAGTCATGATCTTCTTTTATAGCCTCGAATATTCGTTTAAGCTCATCTTTTGAGAAAAAACGCGGCGGCCTTGCTTCAACCCTGATCGGTTTTGTCCGACTGTATGGATTTGATTTGAGATATTCCCATTTTACAGCTTGGGAAAAAGCTGCACGGCAATGGCGATATGTAATAGCCACGCCGGACTTCTTCAGGCCGGAATTGATCAAGTCGGCATGGAAGCTGTCAAGCTGTTTGGCTGTAATGGATTGAAGTGATACGTTGCCAATCCATGCTTTTAATTTCTCTAAGCTATACTTATCACGTTTGATAGTTGATGGCTTCTTGTGTGTTCCGCAGAACTTATTATACTCAACAATGAAATCGGCAAGGCTGATCCTGTTTTTTCTTTCAAGAGCGATGATGTTGCCGAGCATGGCTTCTTTTTTTAATCTCTCAAACAATCTCCGAGCGGTCTGCTTGTCTTTGGTTTTAAGCGACCGTCTGACGTTGCCGGTAAGTGCTACATACCAGACGCCGGATGCTTTTTGATACAGTCTCATGCCAAAATTGATTATCACAGCCCAGCTCTCCGTGCAATATCATTATATAATAATTCTTCGGCACTGCGTCCATTATATTCGTCAATACTCAGGCGATCTACTATCCAGCCGCCCTTTCCCCGCTTCTTTGCTCTAATGTCTCCAGAGAGTATGCAGTTCATGAGAGTGTTCTTGGATATTTTCGCGTAACGGCATGCCCGTGGTATTTTAAGCCAGCGACCGACTATTTCCTGTGCTGATATAGCGGCTGCGACTTGATTGGCAATCAGGTTTGCAAGAGATTCTATGTCGTTATGTGTTAGTTTCATTCACTTGTTCCAAGCGATTTCATCTCTCTAAATAGTTGGCAAGTCTGTCATGTTCAACTTCTTGCCTGCGATTATCGTGATAATTAAGGGCCATCCCAGAACAAGGAGGTATATGCTCGTTATAGCGTTACATGCCAGCAGGCAGTTCAGGAACAGCCCTGGTGGTTATTTCTTTTTTTGTTTCACCTTCGATTCTTCCGGTTCTTCTACTTCAGCTGTCGGCTTTTCATCGCTCTTATCGCCAAGCATCCTCTTAATAGATCGAGGTACGCGATACTCAAGACCGCAAGCCTGAGACATTTTGTCAATCACCGTATGCAGTCGAATCACGACATCTTTGTACTCAGCTAAAAGCGGTAATACCTCATCGGGTTCCATGGTCACCATCAAACGACTGCGTAGCGCACGGGTTGCTCTGTCAGCATGACGTGCCAAGTCAGCCAGGCAATACGTATCAGGTGTATTGCATAAAACTACCCTGGCGTTTCTTTCCCCTGCCATTGTTTGCCAGCGGGATAATCCTTCAGTTGCAGTTGTTTTTGTTTGTTGTGCTTGTGTCATGATTTCACTTCTCCTTTGTCGTAGTTGTTTTTTTGTTGTTTTTGTCTATTGGCGATATTGTTTTACATTATTCTTGTTTGAATAATATATCCTGCAATCCATTGTTCCATGAACTAACGATCTGCTTCCTCAACTGCATTACCCGCTGAGGCGTCCGTTGTATGCGAACAGCGGTATTATAACGCTCATCCAATAAAGTTGATTCAGCTATCAACATATTATCAGAAAGATCATTGTGACATTCGGCTTCACTGTAAATATTTTCTTCATTTGTTTCTATATGCGGCCTATATCCGTTAAGCCCTCTCAAATGGTTAGTTACACAAACAAAGACCCATGATGACAGGCTTGCCGAAGACGAGCAATCAGGTTTCGACTTAAATCGCGGAAATCCTTGCACTATCGCCATTCTTGCTTCCTGTAGAAGGTCATCGTGATTAAATGCTGCATCTGAACTGTACCGACTCCGAAAAGATCTGATAATTGCCTGTACCAGCGGTTCAGTTTCTCGAAGGATATCATCCAGTACTTTCACGGTTCTTATTATCCTCCGCCAGTAAGTTCCATTGTCCCAACTTGCCTCTGAGTTTATTTTGTATGGTTACAACCATATTGCATCGTTGAAGTACTGCCTGCGTTATTTTATCTGCTTTAAACCCCCCTTTATTTGCTATATCAATCAGCTCATCAATCAGATCCATGTAATTCAGGAATCTTTTTTCAATATCCTGCGGCAATTCCTCAAGTGGTTTCATTTGTTCTTTTTCTTCCTCCCAGGAAGGCAGCATGTTATCGGCAATAGCTTTCCAGTAAATGGTTTCATATCTGACTATATCTATCAGGCTGCCTCGCTCAACGGCCCCTGACCGATATTTTGGGAAGTTTTCTCTCAGCCACCACCAGATGTTTTTTCTTTCAGGAATTACTCCCGGAAGGTGAGTCACGATTTCATCTATAAACTCTACGACTGATGGGTCCATCTCCAGCCTCTCGGCTATTTCTTCATGCGACCTGCCCGCTAAAGGGTGTTTTGATGACTGGTTCTGGAACAGCGCAATAACACTGGCTGCAACATTCCTGACAAACTGTTCTGTCCGGTCAAGCCGCTTTCCAATTTGCTCAACATTCCATCCTGCTCCGGCAAGTTCCATAGCCCGGAGAGCCTGTTTTTCAGAAAGAGTCAGGCATGGTTGGTTCGTCTGGGCGCTCGTTCCGTTTCGTGCCAGTTTTTTCTGGTCTAATCTTTCAAGTTCGGGGATAATCGAACGTGGCTCTTTTAAAAAACAGTCATTATTGGAGGTTTCATCCGGTTTATGCCGATAGCCATAACCTACAGCGGATTCAAGGGGTGAATTCACGTCTTTCTGCGGATTGTCAGTCTGATTAGGGGTGTCCGGTTTTGACACATGCTTCGTTTCGGACAACCTTCCTGTGGGCATTTCCTTCTCGGTGAATTCTGATTTAGATTGATCTGAACTATTGGAGGCAGGTAATTCATCAGGAGTCGAGTAGTTTTCATTCGATGTTTCCGACTCAGCAGTGAATACACAGGGATTAGGCGGTGTTTCCTCGGAATTACTGACTATTTTTTCAGGTTTGGTGCCGTATGAAAACGAAACTGTTTCTTTTTCATACGCTTTTAAAATAGATTGAATTGTCGGTTTTGGTTTGCCGGTTTTGTTACCAATATTCTTAAGTGACAGCCCTTCTTCCCTCAATTGCACGACCTCTTCTTTTAGCTTTTCCTTCTCTGTATCTCGAACAGGTTTGAGTATTTTTCTAACATACTGAACAGTACAATTAAGCTTGTGCGCTATTTCTTCGGTATCTCGAATACCGTCTATTTCATACGCATCCTGGATTACCTTCTTCAGTTCTTCACCTTCAAGCGGTTTCGACGACCTTCCGTTTAGAGCGGCTGCAATCAGCCGCCAGTGCCGCTTTTCAACGGCCATCCGAAAAGCCTTGATCTTTCGTTTCCCTAAGCGGCGGCAAGCTTCAAGCCTATGCTTCCCGCCCAGCAAAATATAACATCCCCTGTTACTTTCATCCTTCACGATATTGATAGGAGGGAACTCCTGCCCGCACTGCATTTGTTCGTAAAACAATTCTATCCGCTTATTATCTACCTTGAATCGCGGATATATCCCTGGAATCTCCCCAATTTTATCTATCGAAACTTCAGTTGCAGATACCGATGTAAACATTTTTTATCCTATGCGGAAAACAGTTTTCAAAAGTATTTCCATATCCTCTATGTTGCTTAAAGCTGGATGTGGCTCCTGTCTCATGCTTTTAACAGCGACCTCCAATGCCTGATGTATGACGGATATTCCCCTCAGACTTTCAAATAGTTCCTTTCCTATTCGATCTTTTTCATCTTGTGTCAGTTTACTCCAACCCTTTGGTTTCATTTTCCTTACCCTTGGTTTATTTAACACGTCTCTTATGCACATAATTCCTGCACTTCAGAGTATTAAGGTTTTCATTTTTGACCTCAATTAGATAAAGTGGTACTTTCAATACATTAAGAAAATACTCTTTAACTTTTTGGCTCTCACGTTCATTGTTAATCCAAAATCTTATAAAATTAGGGCTAACTTTTAGAGTATTGCCAATATCTGCAAGCCGGATGTTATGACGCATCATCCAGACCCGGACCTCTATTGAATCTCTCATTTCCTTTTCACCATTTGTAACCATGAAACGTTTAATATTGCATTGATTTCTAACTGTGATATGGTTTTAATTAAGTATGTACTACAACCTGCGAAAGGGTTATGTTCTCTATTTGCGATATATGTCAAGGAAATTTCTCTTTGAGCGACAATATTATAGGAAATAATCTCAGGAAAATACGACAAGACCAAGGGTTAACTTTGTCTAAACTCGCCGAATTGCTTAACACATCACATAGTTACATCTCTGAAATTGAAAATGGAAAAAAGTCCTTAAGTTTAAACTTAATTATGTCGCTGAGTGCGAAATGCAATGTAAATCTAAATTGGCTTCTGACTGGTGAAGGCTTGATGTATAAGCAGGAAAAAGAAAGGCCGTCCAATGGCATTGTCAATATTGCTGACATACCGCGGGAACAGATAAAACAATGGATAGATGATTTTTGGAAAGACTTGGATGAAGAAAAAAAGGTATGGTTAAAGGTTGAAATGAAACGTCAGTTTCCAGAGTTTGTTGAGTGGCTCAAAAAAAATGAAGAGAGTTTATCGGAACAAAACACCTCACCTGATACTGTTGCCAACACAGGATGATTAATTACAAAAAAAAACGCTGTTTGAGGTTTTTGCAACATTAGAAAACACCTCACCTCACGCACTTTAACTTGAACGAAAGTGGATTTTTCCCGATTACATATCTATCGTTACTCCTGATCCAAATTTTAATCCCAATCCAAAAGAGCTCGTTTATTATCTTCACTATTACAAACATTTAAGTTAAGCATGAAAATCAATCAGTCCAATTTACCAGACTCTGATTTTTTCACAAGTGTGTCTTGTTTTCATTGAAATACTGGAAACGCTTTTTAAAAAAACAAAAGAAAAACAGCAGCGGCCTCGCGCGCGCGCACGTAATTATATATATAATATTATTATATGCTGTTAGTCTTTACTTTGTCTTAACTATTGTCACTATAATGGTAGAAACCCCGTTTTCCTCCACAGACCCGATAGTTTTCCCCTCCAAACCCGATAGTTCTCTCCTCCAAACCCGATAAAACTCCCCCACAGACCCGATAGTTTTCCCCCACAGACCCGATAGTCTCTCCCACAGACCCGATAGTTTTGTCCCACAGACCCGATAGTCTCTCCCACAGACCCGATAGTTTTGTCCCCCAAGTACGATAGTTCAATAGTTCCAAATTTCATACTGTTGCTATTATAAAAACAGGAGGCAATAATATGGAAAACGAGCTAAAGCAGGATATAAACTTTCTTGAACACCCGTTGTGGTTTCAGAACAGCAGGATGGCTAAATTGCGTGATGAGGGCTATGTCTGGAAGGACAAGAAGGGTTTTACCTTTCGAACCGGATACAAACCCCCGACCAGAACAGATTATATTTTCCTGTGCTGTCTTTTGCTCAAATGTCAGCAGATGGGTTGGAAAGAAGAAATCGAATTAACCAGATATGAAGTCTTAGAAACCTGTGATCTGGATAAAGGGCACAAAAGCTACAATCGCCTGAAAGACAGCTTAAACAGATGGAATATGGTTGGCCTGGAATTCGAAGGTGTTTTTTTTGACGGCGTTGAGTACCAGATCATGAATTTTGGTATTATCGACGATTGGGATATTGAAAAACATACAAAGCGGTTAAGGGTCAGATTTAATCCAAAGTGGCTTCTTTGCATCAAGCAGTCGCAGTTTTTCCAGCTCATAAAATTTGAGGACATTAAAAACCTCAATTCCCCTTTAGCTTTGCGGTTGTATGAAATTTTAATTAAGGCTTTCCGTAACCGCAATACATGGGAGATAAATGCGCTGAAACTGGCGACAAAGATACCAATGGCGCAAAAATATCCATCTGATATAATACCAAAGATTAAAATTGCTTTAAACCAGATAAACAACCACACATCACTCAAAATATCCATGACTGTGCGTCACCCTGAAAAAGGGAAGGCAATCATCGTGTTTCGACAAAAAAACAGCAATATTAACGTCAAAAAATCTGCTCCGGTTCTAATCCCTGAAGAGCTTATTTCCCTTGTGCCTGAAGAGCAATGTTCGGATAAAGTCAGAAAACTGATTGCATACTGGCTTGACGAAAAAGAAATTGATTACGTTAAACGAAATATTGTTTACACAAACCAGCACTCAAACAAAAAGGATGGTTATTGCGGCTATCTTGCCCGTGCTTTAGAACAGGATTGGGGAGATGCTGTTAAGCATACAAAAAAAACAAAACCGGAAAAGGCAAACAATCAGATCAAGAAACCGGACATGCTCGTCAAGTACAAAAAACAGACACTCCGAATAGACAGTGTGGCCGGCTGTATTTTTATGCCTGATAATACTTGTATGCCGGCAGGTGAAGTAAGGCGAAAACTCAATAATGGCGAAATCGTGCGGATTAATCAGGCAGGGTAGTTTAAATCAACTTTGAAGATATGTACTTTGCAAAAGAACGTATCTGCAAAGTACACGGGCTTGCCAGTAAGGTTTTCATGCACTAAATCTTGATAAAACCAATCTTTCTCCAACTTCTTCTTTAATTTCCTTTTTTACAGCCTTAAGCGAACTGTCATCCAGCGGACAATCTGTTAAAATCACAGAGTGTTTTCCCGGCATTCTGCGAACACAGAAAAACTTATGCCAGGGCAGTTGCTGCCTGAACAAGCAGGACACAAGGTTTCGTGAATGCCGTGAAGCAAATACTTTTACATTAGCGCCATTACGTTCTACTCGAAGTATATAAACCCAAAGAGGCTTTCCTGCCTTGTATTTATCATGTTCTCCATGCACCCATTCAGCTTTGAGCATAAAGCCATTCTGTTGCCCGAAATCAATCTCGACGACCTCGTCATTCTTATCTTTTACAATTCCTTCAACTACAGTGCCGCATTTGGGTCGCCACTCGCTGTATTTCTGAGATGCATCCATATCAAGCACCATGCGAGGAAATATCTTTCCACAGTATTTCACGACACCATCAGGAAGATTTAAAAAGCTGAATCTTATTGTAACAACATCATTTTCGACAACGGCAGTATTGAAAAATATAGCCTCTTCTACAGCCATATCAGACGGTACCCGAAATACCCCGGTTACAGTTCTGTCTTCCAGGGACACAATACAGTCGTATGCTCCAAGACAGTCTAATAATGACTGCGTAATTGCAGCTTTTAGAGCTGTTTTTACTGTATCCTCTTGTAATCCGGTTTCTTTGATAAATTGTGTAAACATTCTATTTCTATAATAACAACAACTGAAAATTTCACCCCGTTGCTATTATATAGTTAGATAAACCATCTTTTTTATTCTCTGGCATTTTTGAATGCTGATGGTGTCCGTCCACTTCATAGCCAGAATGATCTGGAACAACGGAGTTTGCAGGATTACCCCTGTAACCGCCCCGATAACAGTTAGCGTGGTAACGGATCGCATTTTGTTTTTTTTATCCAACCTTCTGGATAATGCGATGCCTGATGTGGTGATTTACTGGTGGATGCCAGGGCAACCGGCGCACGCGGTGTTTGAAGAATTTACAACTATAATACTGACGCTATAACTGCGTCCAGATAAAGACACAACTAAAAATTAGTTTTCATAATAACACCTCGATAGAAGCTATTTCATACTCAGGATAAGTAAACTGAAGCAGGCTTCAATTGAGGTTTTTTTATAGTAAGTCCAGGCGTGATGCCGGACGAAAACAACATTAAAACGCGTCAGGCGTGATGCCGATGCAAAAAAACAAAGGAGGTCGATTATGGCAAGTTTAAACAAAGTACAATTAATAGGTTATGTAGGTAAAGATCCCGAGGTGCGCTACACCTCAAATCAAAAGGCAGTTGTAAACTTTAGTGTTGCAACTACAGATAAATGGACTGCTGCAAAGGGCGAGAAAAAATCTCACACAGAGTGGCACAATATTGAGGTCTGGGACAAGCTCGCAGAGATTTGCGGAAAACATCTCTGCAAGGGGAGCCAAGTTTACGTTGAAGGAAGTATCTATACTCAAACCTGGGAAGACCAGCAAGGCAATAAACGATACACACCAAAAATTCGTGCCCGAAGCATGCAAATACTGGGCAACGGCGCTTCATCAGAAGACAAACCTCAATCGCAACAAGTTCCGGAGGATAATCCTCCAGATGGTGAAATAAACGATGACATGCCATTCTAACTGACCAAAAACATTGTTCAGGCAAAAAGCACAATTTAAGCATTTATATGCTTTTCATAAATTGTGCTTTTTTTATGCCGCAATCAAACCCCAGTCTGTGGGGTGGATTAAATACACCCGCAGACAGGGTAAGAGGACTCTCCCTGGGTGTATTATCTTAATATTCAGGAGGATCCAACATGGTTAAATTACTGAAGTTTATAGACAACGAATGGAGAGTCGTTGATTATGGCGTGAAATCCAAAATCAATATTTACACAGCCCTTGGTTACGTTGTTCAAATATTATAGCCAATAAATAAAATATACAAAAAGCCTTAAAGGAAAAGACCTTTAAAGGAGTGAATCATGGCAAAACAAGACTATATGCAAATAACAGAGCGGCGTGGTTACCCCTGGCCTGCATCTGCCTTAACAGGAGTTGAAATGGCAGCCCTGGCTGATTGGAGAGAAAAAACAGGAATACCGATTTCTGAATTGTTACGACAATCAGTTGAGGCAATAGGGGGAATGATTGCCCGCCAACCTGCAAATAAGGAGCAATAAAATGTATGTAATTATAGAGTTTGATCCGGATAAAAAGACTGCCCGGCTGGTTAGCAAGGATATTTTTTCAGCAAGGGTTTTTGATGATTATGACAAGGCTTACGAATATGTGTGTGATAACATAGAGTTGCCATACAAAATTGTGAGTCTCGGAACAGACTGTTAAATAAAAATAAATGATAAAAAACCCATCGTAGAGGGGACATGGTTATATCCCCTCGATGGGGTAAAACTGCGTCCTCTCTTTTATTCTGGAGGACACATAATGACCCAGATAAAATTCAAGTTCTCATTAAGGCATGATCCAATATACGTATATCGGATTAATCTTGTGAGAGAAAAGCAAATTGGCTATGGCGGTCAAACCAGTAATTCTAAAAGTGCCGCAGAAATAGCAAGAAAAACAATAGTTGAAATTGGTCAGAGTGATCGAGAAAATCTCATTATGATTGCTCTTAATACAAAAAACGAAATTAATGGAATAAATATTATATCGCAAGGCGGCTTAAACTCTGCGCCAGTCTATCCGCGAGAAGTTTTTAAACCTGCGATTTTAATGAACGCTGCGGGTGTCGTTATCAGTCATAATCATCCCAGCGGAGACATTAACCCTTCGGATGAGGATAAAGCTATTACTAAAATATTGGTTAAAGGCGGTGATCTGTTGGGCATAATAGTTCATGATCACATTATTGTTAATATAGACAATGAACGTTATTTTTCGTTTCGCGACAACCAATTAATGTAAAATTATATCATATAGAACAATACACAAAAAAAGGAAGTATAGGCCAAAATTGGTCTGCTTCCTTTTTTTTGTGCATAAGAAATGAGGAGACTAATCATGCAAACCAACGAACTAAAGAAAAAATATGACGAATATCTGCAAACCCTTATGGAAGAAATTAAGAGCGAAAAATCAAGCGAAACGCTTCTTGGCTACCTTGATTTTTGTTCCAGATTTTACAGGTATTCTTTTTATAACAAAATCCTGATCTGGATGAGTATGCCAAAAGCAACAAATGTTGCTGGATTTCATTCATGGAAAAAACTTGGTCGGTCGGTTAAAAAGGGCGAAAAGGGAATTCCCATTTTTGCTCCAATAAGAGTTAAGAAAAAACTCGAACCGGCAGACAATAAAGGAATCACAGAAGAAGATGAGAACGCATATCAAGAACAAGATAAGTTGTTTTTCAAGGTCGTGTATGTTTGGGATGTTTCTCAAACCGAAGGCGAACTGCTTCCCGAAGCGCCTGATATTATAGGTGTGAGCGGTTCGGCAGAAAACGTATTTCCTCTGATTGAAAAACATATATTATCAGAAGGAATAAGCCTGGAATATGCCAATGACCTTGGAAATGCATACGGAGTGTCTAAAGGCGGGAAAATATTAATTTTATCCTCGCTCACAGATACACAAAAATTTTATGTTCTCACACATGAGCTTGCTCATGAATATCTGCATAAGAATATAGAACGTAAAGAGTATTCAAGAAAGCTAAAGGAGACTGAGGCGGAAGCGACAGCATATATTGTGTGTCGCCACCTTGGATTAAAACCGAAGTCCTCTACTTATCTGGCTACATATCAAACCGAGGATATAGATATCCAGGGTTCCTTTGGCCGGATAACCAGCACAGCTTCAAGAATACTACGTGGCATTGAGAACGCGGCAGACATGAGAAAAGCAGCTTGATATAAATAAAACGATCAAACCCTAAAGGGGGATAGTTATTTTCCCCTGTGGGGATATAGCTATCTCCTTTTTTATTTAAGAAAGGAGAGAAAAATATGGATATGACTCAAATTGATAAAAAACAAATACATGGAATAGTAAAAGAACGAAATTTATACAGATGTTTGCTTGATGAATGCTTGTTTGCACTAAATGCTCTGCCTATGCATAATATCGCTGATGGAAATGGCGGGAATACATATAATTTGGCAGCTAAAATTGAACAAGCATTTAGAAGTAATACCGTTTGAACTGAAGCAACAATAACCGCAAGTTTCACCATAAAGAGCGCTCTATAATAGAGCGCTCTTACCCTTCCTCTCCTTTGGGGCTTTAATCTTTTAAAACCTCAAGGGAGGGGAAGGATAATTCTTCCTGCGAAACTAACCTACACACAGGAGGCACAGAAAAATGGTGAAACTGCTGAAATTCTTAAACGGTAAATGGCAGGTCGTAGATTATGGCGTACCCGGAAAAGTCGATGTTTATATCGCTATGGGCTATATCGTAATGTATTGAAAGACTGTCACAAAATATCAAAAGGGCGGCGGACCTGATCTGAATCAGGATTCCACCGCCCTTTTTTTGTTTTTAAATACGGATTTCACCTCATTGCTATTATATAAACAGAAACTTAATCTTTTTCAGAAAGGAATAGAAATGAACAACATCTTTATCAGCACTACAGAGACCCTTCAGGGTTACTCAATAGAATCCTATCTCGGCCCCATTGTAATTTCCAGCGTTGGGGCAGGAAATGTCATCAAGGATTGGCTTGCCGGGTTTACCGACTTTTTTGGCGGCAAATCAAAGGCTTATCAAACAACTTTTGATGAGCTGATATCAAAAGGCCTGACACAAATGACTCAACAGGCACAGCAACATGGAGCAAATGCTATTTTGAGCCTAAGGATAATAACAACAAACGTATCAAAAGGGAAATCCCTGTTAGCTGTTATATTATATGGCACTGCGGTAATCGTTAAAAAAGATTAGAGGAAACCATGTTAAAACGAAATATTCTTACAATATTGCTTGTAACCGGAATATGCTTGTCAGCGATAACAGGGTTGCAGAATATTACTCAAAACTCCGCGTGCGGAACGCAATCATGCAAAATTGTGCATCTGTCTTCTTTTGGCAGCGTGATCGGCATACCACTGGCCTTGTGGGGAATGCTCGGAATGATCATTGCCATAATCTTTCACACATACGGAAAGACTCGATTATTAAGGTACAGCCTATCTGCAATGCTTGGTTGTGAGATTTATTTCACTTTTATTCAAATATATTTTATTCAGGCCATTTGTTTTTCATGCCTGGCATTTTTTGTGCTTTTATGCTTGTGCGCGGTTTTAACCCTAAACAAGCCCTTGGATTTCAAGATATTCACGACTGTATCTCTATCGTTTTTATCCCTTCATTTCTTTTTCTTCTTCCCAAATATCGAACCAAGAGCCGAACTCATTCAACCCTCAGCAAATAACATGGTTGAAATATTCAGTTCTGTGTCGTGCCCGCATTGCGAAGAAGCCATTGCTCAGTTAAAGAATATTTGTTCACTTTCTAATACCGACTTGGTTATCAGGCCGGTGCCGCTATCGAACAAAGATTATCAGCCGACATTAGACTATGTCTGCAATCATTTTTTTAAAACAAACACAGAACAAGCGCAAAAGTTTGCCGAAAAGGTAATATGGAAGAACCGCCAGGACTTGAGGAAATTTGACACAGGCGAAACAGAGCTGCCACTGATTGTTGTAAATACTCCACACAATGGCAGAACAATTCTGAAAGGCTGGAACGAACAACTTCAGCGAAAAGCGCGCCATCTGCTTTTAGCCGATACCAACACAATCGGTTTTGATTTTACCGGCAACCTGACAGGCGCGGGCTGCGCGTCACAAACGTGCGGGCACTAAAGTTTTTATGAAAAAATTATCAATCATTTTTTCTGTAATAGCAATTCTTGTCTCTCCCATTCCAGCAATGGCGAGCATAGTGGAATGTTCTTCTTCCACCATGTGCCAAATCTCAATATTTCAAAGCAGCCTGCCCAATACATATCACAAATACAGCCTTGAGATAATTCCTCCGGTTGATGGAAGCGGAAATCCAATTCCGATTCCTGCCGGTAACGAAGTTGAGTTCCAATATGAAGGTGTATCTGTAATTGTTACCTGTAACGATACGTGGCAGAGATTATCACTAAATGCTCCTAATGATGAAATACAGAATCAGATAAAATGCACTGTCGGCAGCTCCCGGACTCAGGTTGATGTCTATTTAAAAGTGCACGATCAGGATACATATATAAATACTTATCTTTTCCCTCCGTCTATCACGTATTCTGAACTGAATAACGCAGATGAAGCCTCCCCTGTCTGTACTCAAGACAACACTCTTGCAGCATCCGCTGCGTGCAAGTGGCAAAAACAAAATGCCAACAACAACGTGCTGACTGAGCAGGGAATACCGCTCAATGCCTGGGTTGTGTATGCCGGAACAGCAGTTGACGGACTGAGCATGGGTTATTCTGTGGAAAGCGGCAATGCAAATTCATATCAAACATCAGACTATGTATGCGTAGTAGATACAAACAGCAACGGAAACCTTGAACCCGGAGAAATAGGAAGATGTGTCGAGATAGATGAAACTCAGTTCTGTCCTGTTGATGGCGTAGAATGTATTGCTACATATAGTGATGTAATATGTCCTCTCGGCAGCGCACTGAATGTTGATACAGATAAGTGTGAATCTGTTCCGGATATATTTTGCGCATTCGGCTATACATATAATTCTGATGTTGATGCATGTGTCAGGAATGTAACCTGTTCTGACGGAGGAGGGCTTAATCCTAATTCCGATTTGTGCGAGATTGTTGTTGCAAGCGATTTATGCCCTGCGGGATATGCCTATGACGGTAATCTTGATGCCTGCACCAAAGCGGTTGTGTGCATGGAGGGGGGCGTTTATAATTCCATCAGAGATAAATGCGAAATTGCCTATACACCGACCTGCCCGAGCGGATATACATATAATTCTTCAATAGGAAAGTGCGAGGCTAATCCCGTATGCCCAAGCGGGACCAGCTACAATACGACTTACAATGTTTGCTTGAAAGCGGTAAGCTCAACTACCTGCCCAAGTGGATATATATACAATTCGTCCAGGGAACAATGCGAGAAAGAGCCTGCCTGTCCGGTCAACAGCGCCTATAGCGCTTCTACAGACCGTTGTGAAAGCATATTAAACTGGACTTGCCCGGAAAACGATAACACATACACAAGCCAGTCAACTTGCGATTCCAGTTGCGCGCAGGTAGGAATATGTAGTCAGACTTCAGCCTCCATTACTGTTAGTGGCACAAGTGGGGGCGGTGTGCGGATTAGTAAGCTTAGAGGCTCTGGCAACATAATAACGGGTTACAAGTACCCAGATACTTCTACAGGATCTTTAACGCTTCAGGGAGTGACTGTTAGTGGCAGCAGCAACAGTGGGGATAATGCACGACTTACTCAGCTTGTGGGCCATGGCAACAAAATAGACATTTACAGGCGTTACTATACTTCAAGTATATTCTCAGGATCTTTAACGTTTCAGGGAGCTACTGTCAGTGGCAGTGTCAGTGGGGATATTCTTACTCAGCTTGTGGGCAATGGCAACACAATAAAGGCTTACTTTGCGAACGGTGCTCAAGGAACCTTAACGTTCCACGGAGATACTGCGTACCTCTGTTCTCTCACTAATATATCTTCCCCCACTCTTGCGGACTGCCAGGCCAACTGCGCACAAAACATATCATGCTCAAGCATCTGCCCTTCCGGTTACACTAATACCGGCGGGTTGTGTGTCATCAACGCCGTTTGTCCTTCCGGTGGCACTCTCAATGCCGACATTGATAAATGTCAATATGCGCCAACATATAACTGTGATTCAGGCTATACATACGATTCGGCAATAGGATATTGTAAGATAAATGCAACGTGCCCCGATTCAGGCACTTTGGACACATCTGTTGATAAATGCCGGTTGACTTTTACTTATTCCTGTCCTGCGGATTATAATTATGACAGTTCCACAGATAAATGCGAAAGTGATCCTGTTTGCGATTACGGCTATTTTGATGGTTCAATAGACCTGTGCAGACTCTCTGCTTCGGGAATATGCCCCGGTGCATATACCTACAACAGCGACCAAAACAAATGCCTTGCTGACCCCCAGTGCTTGTCGGGAGCTTCGTACTCGACCACTCTAAATCAATGCTCAATCAACGCTATCCATAGCTGCTCGACAAATACGGCATATTCTTCTCTATCGCGTTTGTGTGAAGCGTATCCCATGTGTGAGGCCGGAGCTTATGACCCCAGCGCAAACGGTTGCTATGAGGGTGATAATTCCTGCCCCTATGGAACGCAGTATCCCTGTCTGGAATATCAAGGCAAAAATCAGTGTAGCGCTCAAGAATGTGTGCAGTATGGTGGCGCCACAGAAACAGGGGGTGATCCGGCAGGCGCAAATGACATGCAGAATGATGGCCAGTACAGTGAAGATGGCGCCTGCCTTGGGCAAATCTATATCTTTAACGGCAATGACAGGCGGTGCAGATCAGGCGGTCTATCCATCGGTTTTGAAAACTGCTGCCAGGACGAAGATTATCTGTTTGGTCTTGGTCAGTGCAAGCAAGAGGAAATACAGCTTGCAAAACTCAAGAGCAGAGGTTTGTGCCATGAAATAGGTGAGTATTGCTCCCAAACTTTAGACCTCCTTTTTACGGAAATCTGTATAGAACACTCAAAATCATACTGCTGCTTTAATTCAAAGCTCTCACGAATTACCCACGAGCAGGGAAGGCCACAGATGAAAACCGATGTCAGCAATTGGGGTTCTCCTGAAGGCCCGTTTTGCCGTGGTTTTATTCCCGAAGAGTTTCAGATGCTCGATTTTTCAAGAATAGACCTGTCTGAGTGGTATGGCGATATTGTTCCAACAGCGCAGGAGCAGGTTAAAGATAACATGCAGCAGTCAGTTCAAAGATTCTATGACAAGGTTAATTAGTGACAAAATGAGATTAAAAAATATTCTGATAATAGCATTATTTATCTGCCTGTGCCCCTGTCATGCAATTGCCTCAACGCATGTGCTCGGCACTTTCGGTAGAACTTATTCCATTGTTGAACGGGATGCTCTTGAAGAAATTAAAGAACATGCAAGCAAAATAGACTGGAGTAAGCATTTCAATAAGGAAAAGGCCGAGACTGCTGTCAAAAACTATCAGCCTGAAAATATGACAACAGCACTGCCAAGAGCGACAGAGGATAGAACATTCAGCGTGGATATGACCTATACGCTTGACTTTGACATACCGGACGGAAAAGGCGGCATCCTATATCCAAAAGGTTATACTTTTAACCCGCTGGATTATGTGCAGTTGCCTAACATCCTGGTAATAATAGATGCATCAGATCAGAAACAGGTCGAATGGTTTGAAGCATCGCAATACATCAACGATTACAAAACCATGTGTCTTATCACAGAAGGCAAATTCTGGACTCTGTCACAAAAACTGCAAAAGCCGGTATATTATGCTGACAAACAGATCATACAGCGATTTAAACTAAAAGCCGTGCCCTCGGTAGTTCAGCAGAAAGGGCAATATATGGAGGTCAAAGAATTTGATATTGAAAACCGGAAAAATAGTCATAGTGTTCCTGACAATAACACTTCTCTGGATACCCACAAATAAAGCAAAAGCCATCTGCACACCAGGGTGGTTTCTGAATCCTGTTATAGATGTGTGCTGGCAGTGTATCTTCCCGATAAAAATAGGGGGAATACCTATTAAAGGTATAGAGCAAGTGGGTAATGGGCCGCTGATAGACACCCCTGATCTGGCATCGTTTCCTGTTTGTATCTGTCCGTTTCCACCTCCGGTTTTCATGAGAATAGGAATCCCTGTATCCTTCTGGGAGCCTGCCCGGTTTGTCGAAACAGTAAAAGACCCGTTTTGTTTCCCATCTATCGGGGTAGGGTTGCCAAATCCTTTTTCCGGTCATCTGGGTGGAGGCTCAAGCGAGATGGGTAATCAGGAAGATATGTCCTCCTTTGCGCAGGCACACTGGTTTGTCTTTCCGGTATGGGCCATGATGGAGTTGCTTACTGATTTTGTGTGTATAGAACACTCAGTGTTTGATGTTGCATATCTTACCGAGGTTGATCCGTTATGGAATAACGATATGCTTGCATTCATACTTAATCCCGAAGCCTTGTTGTTTGCCAATCCGATAGCGCAATTTGCATGTGTAGCCGACAGTGTCGCTTCAGCTATAGGGCTATCCTTATCCCCTCTTTTTTGGTGTATGGGTTCATGGGGAAGCGCCTATCCTCTTACCGGGCATGTCGGTAACGACAATCTTGTAGAGGCAAATGCGGCTATGGGGGCCAGAATGATTTTTAAACTTGGCAGAGAATTTTTATTGTGGGACCCGGGACTTACATTGTGCGCGGCAATTCCAACGCCAATCTGGGTAAAGCAGAACTACCGCATGCAGATTGCTAAGCCTGTGAGAAGCATAGGGTGTATTCCGATCGGGAGGACAGGGTTAATGTGGTCTTATTTTAAAAATCCGCCAATTATAGGTGACAATTTTCTGTTTATGGTATTTCGCAAGAGGGCTTGCTGTGTATTTTAGACTTGGATTGATCTGGTTTACATTCTTTCTTCTGTTTAGCTCCGGGCTTCTATTTGCTGAAGACTTCACGGCAGATGATATTAATGATGCTCTCAAAAGAGCAAAAGACTATGAAAGCAAAATCAGCCTGCCGGGACTCCATAACCTTGAAGCCGAAAAAGCAGCGGCACAGGCAGCAGGCGAGTTTCGTTCCTCTGAATGCCAAAAGAGAATACAAACAGAAACAGAACGCCTGAAAGCAGGTCAATTTGCAAAGGTTCTTCAGGACTACCAGCAATCAGAAAAAAACATGACCAAAGCAAATGGAGGTCTGCCGGTTGATGAACGGATATACATTTTTATATCTTCATCCATGCCGGCTGCTACACTTCGCAATTATGCAGCAGCCCTTGATAAAATTAATGATCCAAATATCTCAATGGTTCTGCGGGGGTTTGTCAACGGCATGAAACTGTTTAAGCCAACACTGGATTTTGTGCATAGCACTATAACAAAGGATGCTTCATGTGATTTGTCAGACAAAAAGTGCAACATATATAATGCCGCTATCAACATTGACCCTATGCTGTTTTCAAAATATCAGATTACTGCCGTGCCTGCAATTACCTATGTTCAAGGCGTGAATATGCTTGATGCCACGATGAGTGAAGGAAAGACTGACAACCTGACAGGTTCGCAGGAGTCTTACACTGTTTACGGTGATGTATCGCTTGCTTATGCGTTGGAACAAATCAGGAAGGAAACAAAGGCTGATGGAATTACCAAAATATTAAGGAGGCTGCAAGGTGGGTACTATGATCAAAACAAAAGCACTGGAGCAAATCACCAGAATAAAGCAAGCGCTGACTAATTTTCAGCAGAATGTGCGGCAGATGAGCAGAAAAAAGCTCATATTCCTGCTTATTATGATTATGTCTCTGTCTGCCGCAGGAGCGATGATTCCCTCACACTTCATGGTGGCTCTGTCGCCATCGGTGAAATACCGGATATTCTACTACAAGCGCAACTTTCAGCAGTCGGATCTGCATAATGGAACTTATGTCGTATTTGATATGTATACAAAGCTGCATAAAAACTGCCAGCCGTGCCAGGTGGTAAAGAAAATCGGATGCACTGAAGGCAATAATCTTCATGTAGATAAGAATAATTTCTATTATTGTAATGATGAATACATGGGAACAGCAAAAGCCTTCACAAAAACCGGCGATGTTCTGTATTCCTTCTATTATAATGGGCCTGTTCCACAAAAAAAACTTTTTGTAATCGGAGATCATGAAGACAGTTATGATTCAAAATATATGGGGTTTATCAATAAAAGCGATATTAAGGCTGTTGCTCTGCCTATTCTTTAGTTTGTCAACCGCTGTTACCTGTATGGCGGAGTGTAAAACCGGCGTCTGTTCCGGATATAAAGCTGAAGATATAATTAATGAGCGGCCGGCAGACTCACAGAAAAGCTCTGACATAAAAACAAATGAGGAACCTGTTTATAACCAGGGTAAGGTTGGATGGTATTGGTATGAAATAAAGCCGAAAAAGCCTGAACCTGAAAAAGAAGAAAAACAGAAACAAAAGCCCGGCAAAATACCAAAATCAGAATTAACCGTGGATAACTATTCTTATGACCAATTATGGAATATGTATCCTGATGAGTTTCAGAAATTATTCAAGAAGACAACAAAAACTGCCGTGCAATCGCCAACCGAGAAAAATGTAATCAACCATCTCCTTATGCAGGACATAGCGCGCAGGAAGAGTATGGCCTTTGCAAGCGTTGTTGGATATGTGGGGCAAAAATATCCTCAGTTTTCCAACGCCGATGTCCATCCCACGGTAGTCCCCGGTCGTCATGCTCTTGCGCAGGTTCAGTATGACGAAATTAACCAGGCAATTGCAGGCGCATCAAATGAATTTGCCCTGATTATGTTTACGCAGAGCGGGTGCGGGTTCTGCGATACACAACAAGCAATCCTCAAGTTCTTTACCAATAATTACAACTGGACTGTTCGCATTATAGATATAAATGAACATCCGGGCGCTGCTGCTAAATTCGGAATAGAGCAAACACCGTCAACAATCCTCATTCACAAAGGATCACAAGACTATATGCCGGTTTCATCAGGGATTATTTCGGCAGAGGAACTTAAACATCGTGTATTCAGAACAATCAATCTAATGCAGGGCAAAACAACTCCGCAGCAATGGTTTCGATATGATTATGAAAAAAATACGGGTGGAGATCCTTTAACATTTATTTCCAATACGGAGTCAAAATGATAAGGATAGCCGGCATAATATATCTATTCATAATATGCTGCGTTTTTCCGGCACAGCTTGCACACAGTGAAACACAAGCAGAAAAAGGCCGCGCTATTGGCCAACAAGCCGGAAGCCAGGTAAAAAGCGAAATCGGTTCTACAGATCAGATCCAGAGCAGGATATCAAACCCCCTTACATCCGATGATAAACCTCTGCAAACATTTGCTCCGACATACGAAACAACAGAGCAGACTGTATCTTTCAGCGGACAGTTAACTGCGCCGTCTTCCAATGCATTCTTAGAAATATTTGCCCAGCCGTCTTCCTCGGGTGATCTTGCAGGAGTCTATGTAAAGCAGGATACTAATTTCGATAATACTGTAGATTACGTTTATAATCTGAGTGTGCAGGTTTCCGGTGTCTGCGCCAATGGTATCATATCGTGCGATGCAGGAACGTGGAATAATTGTTCATACTACAAATGGACAGCGGATGATGAGGCTAAAGTATCGCTTGCACCTGTTAGCTCTATTGCAGACCTGGCTGCTTGCTATTGCGTCAATAATAATTGTGGCGGGAATCTGGTATGGAACAATATAAATATTATTTTAAAAGACCTTGGAGGCGGTGTTGTCAGCGCAATACATACCAGAGACCCGCAATATACAATTACAAATGTATCAACAGACGGTCCGGCAATAAAATACTATGGCCAGAAAACATCCAAACAGGGAACAGGTTTTTCATACCAGACCACTCCGCCGAATCAAGACGCTGACGGTGTATACTTGTCCGGCACTCTGTCGCCTGAACAATACTATCAGGGAGGGATGGGAACGCTGCCTGTTGATGACGAAGTAGCCGATCAGACCGGGGATACAAACAGTTACCATTCCCTGCTTGTTGATTCTTTCAGTGCCCAACCGAATGTCGAGCTTGTATCATGCACGATAAGTAATAATATTATAGTCGATCAGGCACAGTGCAATTCAAACGGGGTAATTATCACATGTTCCATTACCAACAGTTCCTATCCTAACCAAATTGAATGTCAGACTAATTGCCAGAACCCGGAGCTTGTCGCAAACAATAGTTGCAACGTTAACTCTTCGTGTGACCTTAAAGAAGAAAAAGTATATGATGAAAACGGCATAAACTACGTACAAATCCGGCGGAATTTCAATTCTACCGGTCTTACTCCATTTCCATATTGTAAAACCATTTCTACTATCGGGCATACCTATACGGCTTGTATGGATGGTGCCAATGCTACAATTTATAAGGATGACGGCACAAATCAGATACTTGGTTCAGGTGACAACATCTGGTGGCGCATAGAGCGGGTTTACGAATGCGAATCCGACAACGAGTACGACTTTACCGATGCCATGGAACGCACAAAACATGTTACCGGCAGTGTGCAGGATAACACGACCAGTATGCATTATGAAGATTACAATACAGATACAGGCGAAATTACGGGATATAATGTGGACTTGCTGGACATGGGAACTTATGAAAACTGTGAAAAGGCATGCAAGGTAAGAAAGCCTCTCCCTGACACCCAGGCAGGGGTTAGCGGAACAACAAGCGACTATCGAACGACAACAGCCAGCTATGTGGATGAGTACAGGCCATGCAACAATAATGTATGCCCTGTGGCAGCCGGAGAAACAATTCTTAAAAACTGTGCATGCCTGAATGATTTTGCCGAGGCAACATCAACCATGCAGGTATTGAGCGATGCCGGTAAGGACATGATATGCAGCGGAAATTAAGTAATAAACATAAAGTTTAATACGGGATGCGATTTGACACAAGTGCGAGATGGTACTAAAAAAATTGAATCTATCTTACTCATTTGTCAAACTTATTTTCTTCATTGCCATTGATAAATTTCATTTTTTAAGGGATGCTATCCATGTAACAAATTGAAACGTTATTAATAATTGTGATATGTAAATCCTATCTGTATGAAATTTATTGAATTCTTGAGTACTCTGCTATCAAGCTATCTGAACTTCAAAACGCTTGGCGAGATAGCCTTTAAGGGGGTTATCCGGTTTTTTTATTAATTTTTGGACAACAATCATGAAAACGACATTGCAGCAGTTAAAAAAATGGATCCGGCTGGCGGAAAGCGAACATCTTGAATTCAAACAGGCTGGTCGGCAGTTCGATTTCGAGAAGCTCACCCGTTATTGTGTCGCACTGGCCAACGAAGGAGGGGGAAAGCTCATTTTGGGGGTAAAGGACAAACCGCCTCGTCAAGTTGCAGGGACCGAAGCTTTCCCTGATGTCGGCAAGACCCAGGCTCAGCTTTTGGACAGGCTCCACCTGCGAATCGATATGGAGGATATGGTTCATCCAGACGGCAGGATTGTCGTTGTGCATGTTCCATCCAGGCCTATCGGAAGACCCGTTGAATACAGAGGGGCATACTGGATGCGCAGCCATGACGCCCTTGTCCCCATGACACCGGAAAAACTGCAGCAGATATTTGTGGAGGCGGAACCGGATTTTTCGGCTCAGATTTGTAAAGAGGCGACCATTGGAGAACTCGACCAACACGCCATCAAAACATTCAGGAAAAGATGGCATCGTCGATCGGGTAATGATGAACTGCTTAGCATTTCTTCAGAACAATTGCTTGAAGACGCCGAGCTTCTGGTTGATGGCGGAGTTACCTATGCCGCATTAATCCTTTTTGGCGCCCATAAAGCCCTGGGTATTCATCTTGCACAGGCCGAAGTTATTTTTGAATACCGATCAAAAGAAACCTCACTGCCGTTTCAGCAGCGTAAGGAATATCGGAAAGGTTTTTTCCTGTACTATGACGACCTCTGGAATACCATCAATCTTCGGAACGATGAATATCAATACCAGGATGGCCTTTTTATGCTGACGATTCCGACTTTTAACGAGCTGGTGATTCGTGAAGCTATTCTAAACGCCGTCAGCCACAGGGATTATAGACACGCAGGTTCTGTGTTCATTAAACAGTATCCCACCAAAATCGAACTTGTCAGCCCGGGTGGTTTTCCGTCCGGTATAACTCCGGAAAACATTCTCTGGAAGCAACATCCTCGCAACCGGCGTATCGCAGAGGTATTTGCCAAATGCGGAATGGTTGAACGTTCCGGTCAGGGGGCCAACCGGATGTTCCAACTATGCGCCCGCGAGAGCAAACAACCGCCTGATTACGGTGGAACCGATGACTATGAAGTATTCCTCACGCTATACGGGAAAGTACAGGATCCCCGCTTTTTAACATTTCTGGAGAAGATCGGCCGTGAGCGTCAAGTGTCTTTCGAAGCCACTGATTTTATCACCCTTGATTTAATCAACAGGGAGCAGAAACTCCCCTCTTGGGCGAAAGAACGTGTTCCGTTATTGCTCAAATCCGGTGCCATTGAACGCATTGGACGGAAACTCATTCTTTCCGGCAAGTTTTACGAATTCGTTGATAAAAAGGGCGTTTATACCCATAAACGCGGCCTTGACCGAGAAACCAACAAGCAATTATTATTGAAGCACATAAAGGAAAACAAGGATAGCGGCAGCAGGCTAAAGGAGCTTATGCAGGTGCTTCCCGCTTTGTCAAATGATCAAGTTAAAAAATTAATTGCTGAACTTAAAAAGGAAGGGAAAATATATAAAATTGGCGTTACAAGGGGAGCCCTGTGGTATCCTGAAAATAAGGACTCTATTGTGCCAACAAGAGAAAAATAGCACAATCACGGCACAATGCGAACTGTATAACATTCTGATATTCAAAGAAATATATTGGGCCATTTAAAAAAAATAAGCATGATTCAGGCGCAAGTCTGGCACAACCTGATCCGTCAACTATCTGTATATGCAGTTATTTTGTTATTTTCAATAATTGCGCTAAATATAATTAAGGCACAAGTTAGACAATTCGGGGCAATTTAAAGGTATAATTTTATTGTTTTTTTTCGTGTGATTTGTGTATTTCGTGGTTTCTAAAAAAGAACACTATAATATCAATGCAGAAGTGGTCTAAATGATTAACCGCTTTTAGGGCAAATTTTCTATTTGACCTGTGTAACCATGAGTGTTGCTTTATTGCTATAATTAAGAGCTTTCGCGATACCTGGCTTCACAATTTCTTTAAAGAGGATACGTACAAGAAGAAAATTCCTTCCTCTATTCGCAAAAGATTATTCAGGAAATTACAAATACTTGACGATGCAACATGTGATTCAGATTTACGAAGTCCACCAAGCAATCACTTTGAAAAACTGTCTGGTTCGTTACAAGGAAAGTCATGCGTCAGGGTTAACAAGCAATGGCGTTTAATATTTACATGGGATGGTGAACGGGGCGAAGCCAACGGCGTTTACCTGGATAACCACGATTACAAATAATGAGGTGAAATAATGATTATCACAAAATGTCAGCCCGTAAGCGCAGGGGAAATGATAATTGAAGAGTTTATGATGCCTTTAGAAATTACTCAAGGGCAACTTGCCAAAGCAATGGGGGTAAGTCGCAGAACTGTTAATGAGATATGTACTAACAAACGGTCGATTACAGTTGACACCGCTTTAATGTTGGCAAAGGTATTTAATAATACTCCTGATTTTTGGCTTAATTTGCAAAAACGTAATGATATATGGAAAGCTTTGCATACCCCTAAAAGGAAGGCGCGAATTGACCAGGCCAGACCAATACGTAAAGCTTTTGCATCTGCGTGCGGACACGCACAGGCAGGCGCAAACAGGTAAGTTAAATCGTCCGCACATGGCTATGATACCCTTGGCAACTGGTCCCAATCTGTTGTATAAGAAGGTGAACGTCTTTTAAACACTGTTTTCCACTTCTGGTTTTGAGCGGAACCAGTGGCTGCATACCTGGCCGAGTCTGAACCAAATCTTTTATTTATGCTGTCAAGAACGCGCATAAGCTCTTTGGATTGTCCCTTGTTTTTATAATCAAATAAAGTCATCTGGGCGCGGCTGTCGGATGCCAGATCTCTTAATATAATTCCTGCCTTTTTATATTGATAACCCTTTCTGTAAATCTCGTTGAGACCAATATGCGCATGTTTAATAAGTTTTGATGTATCGCTGGTGGGGAAGGGAAGCTGTATGGTTTTCATGTTAAAATACCTTGACTCACTGCTGTAAGGATTTGTCATCAGAAAAACCACGATCACACCTGCCTCAAGATGTGTCTTTCTTAGCTTTTCTGCTCCGCTGGATGCATACGTAGCGATTGCTTCACTTATATCAGCCATGTCTTCAATGGGATGTTTAAATGACCTGGACACTGTAATCTCTTTTTTTGGAGGCGGATATTGTTCAAGAGGGTAACATGAAATCCCCTTAAGTTCCTGAAGAATTCTGAAGCCTGATATGCCCATTTCCTTTTTTATCAAGCTGACAGAGGCATTGCGAAGCTGCAGGGCATTATTGACACCGATGCTCTTCAGAAATCCGGAATAGCTTCGTCCCACGCCCCAGACATCCTCTACCGGTGTTATTGCAAGGGCTCTATCCTGAAAAGGCAATCTGGTCAAATCCAAGACACCACCTGTCTTTTCAGACTTTTTGGCTATGCGGTTGGCAATCTTGGCAAGTGTTTTGGTTCCAGCGATGCCCACTGAAACAGGGATCCCTGTCCATTTTTTTATTTTTGACCTTATAGAATATCCATAATCGGTCAGGTTACATTTTTTGAAACCTGACAGGTCCAAAAATGCCTCATCAATAGAATAAATTTCAACATCAGGGGTAAATTCTGAAAGGATATCCATTACCCTCTGCGACATATCGCCATAAAGGGTATAGTTGGATGAATAAACATGAACTTTGTATATTTTAATTATATCACGTATCTTAAATACAGGGGTGCCCATCCTGATACCGATGGCCTTTGCCTCATTTGATCTGGCAATGACGCAGCCATCATTATTGGAAAGCGCTATCACAGGTTTTCCAATAAGCTTTGGATTAAAAACCTGCTCACAGGAAACATAAAAGTTATTACAATCTACAAGTGCAAACACGGGAGACATCATTAATTAAAGCCGATGGATTACATTCGTTACAACACCCCATATCTCGAAGCTCATTTCAGCCTCGATCTGCAGAGGTTCGTAGTCTTTGTTTTCAGGCATCAAAAAGACCTTACCTTTTGTCACATGAATTCTTTTTACCGTTAAATCCCCATTAACCACAGCTATTACGACTTTGCTGTCGGTTGGTTCGATCGAGCGATCCACAATCAATATATCTCCAGGATGTATTCCTGCATCGATCATGGAATTTCCGGCTACCTTCACAAAAAATGTTGCAGCAGGATGCTTGATAAGATATTTGTTCAGATCCAGACTGCCTTCTATGTAGTCTTCCGCAGGAGAAGGAAAACCCGCTGAAACCGGAACCATAAACAGAGGCCGTTTACATTCAGTTGATTGATCCGGATGGTATATGGCCTGTACTTTCATAGAGATCCTTTTGTATTAAATATCTGTTGTTTTTCAATCTGATAATCTGTTTGTGTGTGGCAATATCAGGCAGGAAGCCGGTTTTCTTCATTGCCATTGATAAATTTCATCTTTAAGTCGGCCAGCACTCTGTTTATTTACGATCGGATATTTATATACTGCCCCATTATTCAGTGAAAAAGCAAAATAAAAAAATCAGGTCGCCAGAACATTAAAACATGCTGTTGGGATTGTAAATACCAGCAAATTGCAGGAGACACATTCCTGGGTATTTGCACATGATTTTCAACACGCGGGATGCTATTTACATAACAAATTGAAACGCTTTAAAAATTGTGATATACAAACACTATCTGCATGAAACTTATTGAATTCTTGAGTTGCTCTGCTGGCAAGAAATCACAACTCCGCAATTAAAGGGAATAGCAACCGTATCACGCAAGCATTTAATCCCGAAAAAGATAATAAATTGACTTGCATATTCACTTAATCTATATTGCTTTAGATTAATTTCGGTCTGTTTTTTTGAACCTCAAGCAGGAGGATCAGGTGACTAATTATAGTATTACAAAAAAAAGCTCCATTTCTTCAGCAATATGAAGGATGGGGCTTTTTTGCTTTACAGGTCCAGAACCCGAAACTATGAATTAAAAAAAGGGGTTAGCTATTCTTGAAGATACAAACTTATAAACTGAAAAGAGTTCCATAAATAGCCTATGCGAAATATTTACCTTGGTTGAACTTAATATACGAATACATGGAAATATTTTCCAGATATATAGTCTGATATCATTGAAAAGCAATTTACGTTTATTAACACTGTTACACTCTTAAAAATCAAATCCTATGAAAACACATCTTTTACAGAGCTATTTGAAAACTGTAACACAAGAAATGGAAGATGATTACAGACGAATACTTGAAAATGTAAAGGATGATCCAGGAACTGCAGGAGATCAAGGTGAAGAAAACTGGAAAGAACTCCTTGAGAATTGGCTGCCACCAATATTTCAAATAGTAACCAAAGGGCGCATATTAGGTACCAATGGAGATGATACTCCGCAAATTGATCTTATGATTTTACGTCCGGAGTATCCAAAAAAATTATTAAGCAAAAAGTATTATATTGCAAGTGGTGTACTTGCTGCCTTTGAATGTAAAATTACCCTAAAAAGTGAACATTTCAAAAAGGTATTTACCAATTCAAAGTCAGTTGCTGAAGTTAGTGGAAAACAAAAGGGCACTTTATATAGGGAATTACATAGTCCTATTCTATATGGGCTCTTGGCTCATTCCCATGAATGGAAAAGACCAGGTTCAAGACCATTTGAGAACTTTAAAAGACAATTAGTAAATGCTGACAAAAAACTAGTAAATCACCCTTGCGAAATGCCAGGTATTTTGTGTGTTGCCGATTTACTTACTTCGGTGTCTTCTAAGTCTATAAATATGGGTAGTTTTGGAGGAGAAGAGAGTTTACTTACAACATACTTTAGTTGCCCTGACTCTGCAGAGCGAACTGTTTCAGGTTCAACTCCAATTGGTACTCTTTTAAGTTCCCTATTGTATAAACTGGCGTGGGAATATCCAAGTATCAGAACAATGGCTAGTTATTTCCGAGAAGCAGGCGTATCCGATGTAGGTTCAGGAACAGCACGATTTTGGAATAAAGACGTATTGAGTGAGGAGATAATAAAATCAATTCACTCCAACAAACTGACCAATAAAACTGGGGATGAATGGTGCTTCGGATTTATGTAAGTTTAATAAAATATTACGTGTAACCAGACGTTTAACAACGCTTCACTGTGTTACGCTCGGACTCGCTGAAGCTCGCCGGTTAACTTAACGTTCGGTGCTGAACTAATGTAACCATAGGCGCAGATAACATGGTCGCTTTTGCGCTAAATATTTCAACATGAAGCAGACAAATCAATGTTTGATTGTGGAGAGACCAGCTATTAACCCCGGCATAGATTAAATGGGATCCTAGAACGAAAGAAAAGAGGGTCGGAATGAACAAGTTGAATGTTGAATTAGAAAATTGTTACGGGATCAAGAAACTTCAGGCACAGCTAGATTTCTCACAGCACAAGGTTTATGCCATCTATGCCCCTAATGGTGCTATGAAAACCTCGCTGGCGCAGACCTTCAAAGACATAGCTGGCGGTACTGCATCCAAGGATCGGATATTCCCAGATCGAGTGTGCATTAGGAAAATTACCGATGAAACAGGTATTGATTTGCCCAAGGAAAGCGCCCTTGTCATCCGCCCCTATGATGAAGAGTTCGGCCAAACGGAGAAAACGTCGACTCTGCTTGTCGACAGTAAACTGCGAAAGGAATACGAAGAACTTCACATAGAAATCGATAAATCAAAGGGCTTATTCTTGAAGGCTCTAAAGGAGCAATCCAATTCTAAGAAGGACTTGGAAAAAGAGATTTCCTCTACATTCACCAAGAATGATGACGAATTTTACCGTGCGCTAATCCGCGTCAAGGATGAGGTGCTGGCCCAAAAAGATTCTCCATTCGCCGACATAATCTACGACAGGATATTTGACGAGAAGGTTCTGAACCTTCTTGGAACCAAAGACGTAAAAACAGCGATTGAGAGCTACATCAAAAAATACAATGAACTTTTATCGGCTTCTACCTATTTCAAGAAAGGCACCTTCAACTACTACAATGCCGCCACCATTGCAAAAAATCTTGCTGATAATGGGTTTTTCAATGCTAATCACTCAGTGAATTTGAATGCTGACGAGAAGCTGGAGATCACTAGCCAAAAGCAGCTTGAAGAGCTGATTGCGAAGGAAAAGGAGCTCATCTCGAACGACAAGGAACTCAGGAAGAAGTTTGATGCCCTTGAGAAACTGATGCATAAAAACGCGACCGTTCGGGACTTTAAGGATTACCTGGAGGAACATGAGGAGCTTCTACCTAAGCTGGCAAATATCGAGAGTTTTAAAGAAGAAATTTGGAAGTCTTATTTCAAGGTTCGAATTGAAACCTATAAAGATTTGATCGAAAAATACCAAGCTGCTGAGAAAAGGAAACTGGAGATCGAAGAGGAGGCAGGGAAACAACGGACGCAGTGGGAGTCGGTTATTGATATTTTCAATAGTCGTTTTTTCGTTCCGTTCAAGCTTACAGCAAAGAATAGGGTCTCGGTCATCTTGGGGCAGGAGCCAATGCTTAGCCTTGGGTTCACTTTCGAGGACGGGGTGGACCAGGCACCGGTAGAGAGGGCCGCATTGATGCAGGTTCTAAGCACGGGCGAAAAGAGAGCCCTCTACATCCTAAACATCATTTTTGAGGTTGAAGCTCGAAAAAAGGCGAAACAAGAAACCGTATTCGTCATTGATGACATCGCAGACTCATTTGATTACAAGAACAAATATGCCATCATCCAATACCTAAAAGATATTGCCGAAGAACCGTACTTCAACCAGATTATTTTAACTCACAACTTCGATTTTTTCCGCACTATTAACAGTAGATTCGTCACGTATTCACATTGCCTCATGGCATTAAGGTGTAGTGATGGTGTTTCGTTGAAGCAGGCAACCGGGATCAAGAATGTCTTCGTGAATGATTGGAAGCCGAATTTCTACAAAGATGCAAAAAAGAAGATAGCATCCATCCCTTTCATCCGGAATATAATCGAATACACAAAGGGTGAGGATGACCCTAATTTTGTCAAACTAACGTCACTGTTGCACTGGAAAAGCGATTCCAAAAGCATTACCCAGGGATCGCTTGACGAGATTTACAATTCGGTATTTTGTAGTACAGGAAAGTCGGTTGATCAAACGAGTGCGATGGTAGATATCATTCAGTATGAGGCGAACGAGTGCCTTAAAGTTGAAGATGGAGTCAACTTCGAAAACAAAATTGTACTCTCGATTGCCATACGAATTGCCGCTGAAAAATTCATGGTAGAAAAAATCTGCGACACCGAGTTCGTGCAATGCATTTCTGCGAATCAAACACCAACGTTATTGAAAAAGTTCAAAGAGCTACCCGGAGGTGACATTAACCAAATTGAAACTATTCAACGGGTGATCCTCATGACACCGGAGAACATTCATCTGAATTCCTTCATGTATGAACCAATCCTGGATATGTCTGACGATCATTTGAAGAAGCTCTATGAAGACGTTTTGACACTGAAATGAGGCGGAGAGTTAAACCAATAATAGAGATCGTTCTTATGACCACCCGCTTTTGACAGTATTTGCAACACTGGACGCCCAGAAAGAAAAGAATGATGTTTTTGATGATTTGCGGTTTGAGAAGGTGTTCTGAGAGAAGGATACCCAATCGGGGAAGGGGGAGTTTCTCTCTCCCCTTCCCTACAACACCACGGCTTGCGGGTCTGCACCGGACGTTTCACAAAGCTTATCGGGCCGTAGCCGGATAATGAATGTTAAATGTTTGGGTCGGGTGTGTAAATGGGAAAATGGGACGCCCTTTAGTTGTCCTCCTGTTTACGTATAGCTGCTATTGACGACAACAATTTAATAGCCCGAAAATTTAAGGTTTCAAGTAGATATCTTCAATAAAATTATTCGATCTTGGCTGTTATAAGTGGCAAGATATCTGAACTTCAAAACGTCTGTAGAGATAGTCAGAAACTATATAATAACTGGTTGGGCAAATAATGATGAAGCAAAATGTAGCATTTGATGAGTCAGGAAATTCCGGAGCTAACCTTCTCGATTCCGAACAGCCGGTATTCGTACTTGCGTCCGTTCATGTCACCGATGATGAAACAGGTAAACTGTTTGAACCAAATTCGGATGAAATGAAGTTTTCCAAGCTCAAACGAAGTTTTAAGGGAAGGCGTAAGATCCTTGATATCTTGAACTCGGAATTGCTTAACGATGATAAAGTATTGATTTCCGGGTTTCACAAACCCTTTATGGTTATTACTAAGATGGTTGATCTCCTCATAGAACCAATGCTCTACGAATCAGGCATTGACATATATGAGCGCGGTGCAAACATTGCAATGGCTAACATGCTTTTCTTAACTATGCCTGTGTTCATTGGCCGTGATTCCTTTGAATCTATCCAGGCCGCATTTGTTGAAATGATTCGCTCGCCTTCCTCCGTAGCGGCTGAGCGATTTTTTGAATTAATTTATGAAGCAAGAAGCGACCTTAAACACTCTGAGTTCGCTCAAGAACTGGATATGCTTCTCGCAACACAATCTGTGGTTGGAGGGTCCCTTGGCAAATGGGATGGCAGCGATCTTGATCCAGCGATCCCTGCTTTTGTAGAACACGGATCAATCTGGACCAGTCGATTGAAGACCGAGTTTTCAATCCTGCATGACTCATCAAAACCGATACAGCAACAGCAACTTATCCTTGAGGCGATGATGTCCACGTCTGAAGAGCCTGTGAGCATCGGCTATGATCGGCGGAAAATGGTATTTCCAATCATGGCGACTGGTATTGAGTTTCACGATTCTTCGTTATGTCCGCAAATCCAATTAGCTGATATAATTGCAAGCAGTTCGGCCTACTGCCTTCGTGCTTCACTCGGCCAACAGACTGATACATTCGCACATGACCTTCAGCGTACTAAGATTTTGTCTGGAAACTTTCGCCCGGTCTGGCCCGAGATTAAGGTTACACCTGACGATTTAGGTACGAACAAAATTGGTGGAATTGACGCGAATAATTATATCGGAGAATATGTTTCAAAAAGGTTGGGTGGAATTCCACCAAAGGGTGAGCGAATGAAAGATTGAACGCGTTGCCCAATCGGGTAAGGGGGAGTTTTTCTCTCCCCCTTACCACACCACATAGCAAGCGGGTCCGCACTATGCGGTTCCCCGAGAGTTTTAAAATACTGCCCAACTTCTGACTGTATTCCAAGGCTGGCTATGGCCAACACGCCGAATATTATTGGCTCCCCCTGTCGGGTTCATCGCCTTTTCGAGCATGACCGGCTCTTCCCTGCTCTCAAAGGTTCGGCCCTTCACCATGTCCTGCCTATTAAAGCAGGCATTCGGCTAATATGGCCTCTGCTGACTTCTGCCCGATCATCTTATGAGTTGCCTCATAAAGCGCTGCCTTACAATGCCTCATGCTTACCAATCCTGAATGGCTCATCTTTGTTTTGTTTCTCGATATCAGGCGGGATGCTCTCATGATATCGCCGGGACTTAATAAGCCGGTTGCCCCAACCGGCATTTTCACCGAATGGTAGAATGAAACATCAAAAGCCGCATGTCAAACAGATCTCCCCGGATAAGAACGTGAACTTTCGCTACACAACCGCAGCATTTACCATATCTCCTGAACCCTGGGCTTCGTCATGTGGTGCTAACTCACACGGAGACTTGGCGTTGTATGCTGTTTCTGTTCGTCGGCTCATAGCTTTGCACTCCAGCTTCCTTCAGACCCTTCCTCACGGAAACGCCCTTGCCTTCGGTTAATACTTTTGTTAATATATCAAAATATTAACAGGGTTCACGTATAAGGGACTTACACCCCATAAGTTCACGCCCATGCCGGGCGTACACAATTGCATTAATACGGATTGCAGCACTGGCGCGCTGTCAACCGCTTATACATAGCATTAGAAATAATAAAAAATGAAAAGAGAAGAATTTTTAAGAAAGATTTCTGAAGCTGATGAAAAATTAGCGTCAGATGGAATTCCAATTTTCGCGCGTGCTTTTCGCGCACTTCATTTAATTTGCCACGATTATGATGGGCCGTTAATGGGATTTAACATTAATCCCTTAGATTATCCTGAGTACACAGGGCCAAACTTATTTTATAGGATTAATGAATGGTATAAAAAAAGATATGGTGAGAAGTTTCTAATGCCATCCGATAGAGGCAAAGTTCCATTAATTTTGAGAAACGAATTGTTTTTAATCAGGATACCGATGGTATATGGGCGACCAGAAATATCGATTTTACAATTAGTTGAGGGCTTGACTGATGATATGAAAGTGTCTCTATCAAAAAGCGAACTTGAGACAATAAAGCGAAGCTTTGTAGAGGGATATTCCTTAGTCTATGAAATTGAGGATTTGTTAACGATAGCAGATCACAAACCAATCTTATCTGACAAGGAAAGGAAACTTCTTGACAGTGCAGTCGAAGACCGTAATACGGCTGTCAAATGCATGTCGGCTGTGCAGGATACAAATGGAGCATGTTTCCATTCACAACAGCATGCAGAGAAAATGCTTAAAGTATACTTAATGTCAAAAAAGCTATCATCTGAAAAGGAACTTAGATCAAGAAAATATGGTCACAATTTAGAAAACATCTTCACTCTATGTTTGCAATCAAAAGGAATATTCTCTGAGTTAACGACAGATATTGGGTTGTTAAAAAACATAACTATGGATATAAGATACACAGCTGATAAGGTTAGCCCTAATATAGCATCGGAAGCTTTTTGGGCAGCCTTAAGAATAGGCGGCCTGAGTGCATGTAAGACATCTGAGTCAAAAAGAAGGAAAAGAGCGTAGAACTTCTAACCCTGCACCAGCCTGTTAACAATATTTAAAATAAAAAACATGGCCTTTTATTTAGATACGAGTGCAATCAATAGACTGTATGACGATCCAAGATCGCCAAATTTACGAAAAGTTTTACAAAAAAAGTCGATAGTGTACCCGAGCGTTTTTATTGTTGCTGAACTTGCTGCAGAACCTGATGAAAGACGCCGAATTGGCCTTTTAGAACTTCTCAAAAAAATCTCTGGAAATTATCGGCCAGTAGCAATGCCAGGAGATTTGTTAAGGAGATCTCTTGAATCTGCTAATATCTGGTCAAGAGATATGAACCATTCGATGGGACCAAAATGGAGCGGAGTATGGTTGGCGCTGAATAATCCAACTTTAATTGATGATGACGCATACCAAGAGATTGTTGACTGGAAAAGAGAACAAGAAACTTGGTATCAGGATATGCATGATCGTGGACGTCCTCGGATGCAAGAGGCTATAACGAAACTGCCGCCTATCGAGAAAGCTGCTATTTATTCCAGATTTTCAAAATTAATCAGATATTACCCGCCTGACGGTGATTTTCTAAGAAAAATGGTTTTTGATCTTGCGTCATGTTGTGGGGCAAATGTCATTATTAATGATGAACTTATTCAAAGGGTAATAAAACATTCAGAACATTGGCGCTTCTTTTTAATCGCTATGGCATATGGAATGTATGTTCGGTCTGTTAAAGTCACCCATTTTAGTAAAAAGAGAAATCCTGGTAGCATCGATACTCAACAAGCAATATATCTTACTCTTTGTAATGTTTTTGTCACAGCGGATGAAGAACAATACAAAATGTTACGATTGTTGGCTCCCTTTGGACATAAGAAAAGGTATATCTGGAAATATACAAAGTTCGCGCAATATCTAAACTGAATCGTAGAAAGTTGCTAACCCCTGCGTGGAGCAAGACGCCGTAAACCGCGCTGCTCACGCAGCCTGTTACAGATATCTGCTATTCACGTAACAAATTGAAACGTTTTAATATTTGTGATATACAAACACTATCTGCATAAGAATTGTTTGATTTATGATTTACGCAGTTGGCAAGCTGTACGAGATAAATCTTGATTTTTCTATTAATATTGGTGGGTTATTTACTGTTTTACATTTCTTAAATTTTTACCTTTGTCAAGTTTTTTTTATTCATAGTCCATGCCGGTGCATCACCCTTTCCATGGCTTTGTGATAATCCCGTTGAACTTTAAGGTTGGAGACACGGCAATAACGCTGCGTTGTTTTGATACGAGTATGACCTAACAGATCCTGGATAGTAACAAGATCTGCATCAGCATTGAGCAGTTGGGTTGCCATGGTATGCCTGAGCTGATGGCAAGTGACTTTTAATCCAGCTTCCTGTGTATAGTGCTGCATACGATGTTGAATGCCTCGAACATTTACAGGCTCACCCCTATAGCGTCCTTTTTCAACCAAAAAGACTCTTTTTACCCGCGACGAAGGTCTGATCTTCAAATACTGAACCATTGCATTATAGGCATCATTGCTTAAATAGACGACCCTGTCTTTTGATCCCTTACCCTCATAGACAAATACCTGTGACCGTGGAAGATCCAGTGCCGCCAAAGTAAGATTGGCCACTTCTTCTACTCGCAGGCCGCAGCGGAGCATCAGCATGAACATGGCCCGATCCCGCTTTCTTTTTATAACATTAAACAGCCTGGGAACATCCTCATCTCTCAGATACCGAGGCAATGGTCTGGATAAACGTAATGAGTAGCCTTGCTTGACCGGATGGACTATCCGAACCTGTTCTTCTTCGATGAGATATTCGTAGAACCCGCGGATACTGTTCAGATAACAGTTGATCGTTTTAGGCTTCAATCGTTTATCCAAAAGATGGTCTATGAATGACAAGACCGTTTTATGGGTCACCTGCTCAATGGGGACATCCACCCAGAGAATAAACTGCTTTAGCGTGCTCATATAGTTTTTGACCGTATGTTGAGAGCAGTTTTTCCTCTTTAAAAACCTTCGGTAATTAATGATAGCATTGATAATGGCCATTGATTTCTCCCTTTTCAATGATCTCCATGGCTCTAAAATACTCTTCTTTACGTGTGTTATCCGTCAACCTGGCATATCGGCGGGTCATCTCGATGCTGCTGTGACCTAAAAGCTGTTGAACACACTCCAGCCGCATGCCTGCGTTTAATAGCTCACTGGCAAAGGTGTGGCGAAGACAGTGCAGAGTATATCCTTTGTGAGCCAGTCCAGCTTCGCACAGATATTTTGTAAATACTACCCGCGCACCTTGATAGCAAAGAGGGTTATGACCTCGACCATAAAAAAGATTTTCTTTCTGCGGATTTCTCTTCTTGAGCCACACCTTCAAAGCACAACGTGCATCATCACTCAAATATACAACCCTTCCTACACGGGTCTTGCCGGCTTCAAAAATTTCAATCCGTCTTTCTCTTAAGTTTATATCACCAACTTTCGTGTTCAGTAATTCTCCAATACGCATACCGGTTCTCAGCAATATCAATATCATTGCCCAGTCACGTGGTTTTTTGATAACAGACAAAAGGAGTTTAATATCTTGCGGATCGATTGCTCGGGGCAAGGCGTCCGGAACCTTGATCCTCATCTTCTTTTTTATAACATCTGGATGTACGATTTCTCTTTCGATCAAGTATCCTAAAAAGGCATACAAGGATGTCAACCTGGTAGAAACGGTGACAGGCTTCATGCCACGGTCCTGTTCATGTTCGATAAAACTGCTTAGATCCTGCCTGGTAGCCTCTTCAAGATAATGCCTGCCAAGACCCTTAAGGTGAGAGATAAATAGAATAATCGCTCCAAAGTTAGTGCGAATCGTATTGGGTCGACATCCCCTTCGATATTGATAATATAAATAGCGCTTTACATAAGGATGACCGAAAAGTCTTTTTTGGACAAGTCTTTGAATACATTTTTTAATTTGAGGATTTTTTGCCTTTGGTGGAAGAAATTTCTGCTCCTGTGTAGATTTTTGTGGTAACTTGGCTTGATAATGATATTCGCTACGCTCAATCGATGTTTGTAAAAGGTCCATCACTACCTCCTTTCTTGCTTTTTTAAGAAAAATCAGGTAGATGATGAACTTAAGATCAGGTGTTAGTCAATCATCATTTTATCTCGTACAGTGGCAAGATACCTAAAATACATGTGGTAAACGTTGACCGAAAATAAGAGAAGAGACAGGATGAAAACCCAATTTCTCGATATAAATGCGACTCAAGTTAATCAAGTCCGAAATTTATGTAAGCCCAGTCGTTATCGCCTATTAGAGAAAAGTGAGATCCCATCGTTCATTCCCGAAGGGCTGAAACAAAAATGCATTGGTGCTCTGCTTATGGCTTCTCCTTGTGAATCTGGAGATGCATATGTCGCTAATCTTCTTCGGGATGACGAAAAAGCCCAAGACATTGATGAAATGCCATATGCTTTGATTACAGTAGGACGCAACACAAACGCAAGTTGTTGCTTAATTCACCACGGTAGGTATCAGGGCAGGTCAAAGCCATATGGAGAAAAAGAGTTTTGGGATATCGTAAAAGATAGCAAAATAGATAAGTATATGCACTTTGCCGGCTATCCACCAAAAAAGGAAGGCCCACTGGCCGACCTCAAAGGCTCAAGCCATGAGAAGGCATTGTCTATGGTAATACCAAAGATTAAGCAACATAATCAGGAGTTGAAAGAGAAACTGAAGTAAGCACAACGGCACCAGAGAGAGGGCCTGGCCCTGAGGGCACTATATATTTCCCCAAATAACTTGCGACAATGTCTATTGCCTGTGAAGGAGATATACATGAAAAGAATAGCAACTCTAAATATTTTTGCTCTTGCATTATTGTGCATCATAGGTTGTAGCGATAGCAATGATGGGCTTTCCTCCAGTCCAGATAAGATTGTATGTGACAAGTTTAACTTGAAGGCGACGATTGACGGACAATTATTGAAGGTCTCGGTTGATACAGACTTACCAGACGATACAATATTGATGGTTAGTATATATCGTCTACTTAATATAGCTTATGACCAAGAAGAATTTTCTGTAGATTACTTTAATGAGAGAGGCACCGTAGGCCAATGGCGAGGCTGGAAAACCGTTGTGTTAGATAATTATAAATTGTTATTACAGCTCGAAGACCTTAAAGCAAGGTGGCTTATTCTAGAGGTTGCAAAGCAAAGGACCATATCTATTTATGGCGGAATACCACCTGGATGGGAGGAAGAATTAAACAAAACATACGAAGTTGATAAAATTAGCGACACAATAGAAATCAGTATGGTAGTACCCATCAATCAATCGAACCCGCGTTTTGGCTGGCGCAACGAGAACCTCGTGGGTAAAGCCGTAAGCACCAAGGACTTACGTGTTGTAGAAGACAAAGTGCAGATCCATTACCCACTCAAAAAATCTCCAACAGGCCGTTCATCTCCTAATGAAAAATAGAATAATCGAACGCAACGCTGATAAAACGCATTGGATTGTATATAACACAAAGGAATATAAGAAGAATAAGATTACTCCATTAAGGCAGACATGGACCGATTATATATTATATTCATTGCCATATTGTGCTTGGCTGTTATACCTGTAGCCATAGCCGGTGATATTATAAAGCATTATGATGAGGATCATAATATAACCGGATATACTGTGATAGATGGCAACAGGCAGACCCATTATGACAACTTATGGAACCGCACCGGATATACCACATCTGAGGAACACAAAGACACTCATTATGATATCAATCAGAACCGGATCGGGCATACTGACTGGGACAATGATGATGCCGGACGCCACTATGACAAAAACCAAATTACTATCGGACATATCCAATTGAAATTATTTGAATGTTAACCGGACACTACTGATAGTCTGATATCATGGAAAAGTAATTTGCGTTTATTAATACTGTTGGATTCAAAAGCAATGACTCTCTTGCCCATTAGTAAGGTAAAATATGATTGAATTTGAGGTGATAATTGACGATTCCATGATGTCTCTGGCAATCGGCGATAAGGAAATAAGAACGTCTGCAAACAATCTCATTGGGATGGTCAACGATTTCGAAGATGGAGATTGGCGACACGAAAAATTCAATAACTTTATTTGGGATAATATCGCTGATACAGCTCTTTCTCTAAGAGAACGGGAAGCTCTCAAGTCAAAACCTCGAACTATCCTTATTGAATCCGCTAAAAAACTCAGATTAGCCGAATCGCCCGGTGATATCGGCAGGGGCAGCGAACTTGCTGAGATTGTCCTGTACGGCATAATGAGGCATAAGTTCAAGGCCATTCCAGTAGTTCCAAAAATATTTTACAAACAAAACTCTCAAGACAACGCAAAGGGGGCAGATAGTGTTCACATTGTCGTTGGTGACAACGGAAAGTTTACGCTTTGGTTCGGTGAAGCGAAATTCTACAACAGCATCGAAGATTCCAGATTGTCAAGTATAGTTGAATCAGTTGGAAATTCTCTTCAGACAGATAAATTAAAAAAAGAAAATAGCATAATTACAAATTTAGGCGATCTTGACCTAATTGATTTAGATGATGAGATGAGGACTAAGATTAAGAAATCTCTCTCAAACATGAACACAATCGACCCACTGAAAGAGATCATAAATATTCCAATTTTGCTATTGCATGAATGCTCACTTACCGCATCTTCAAAAGAAACTACAGAGGACTATTTGGAAGGGGTTCGATCTTACCACAAAGAGCGTGCCATTTCATACTTTAAGAAACAATTCTCTGCTCTAAAGGGGGTTTTCAAATACTCTTCGCTGACATTTCATTTAATACTTTTCCCAGTCCCCCAAAAGGCACCGATAATTGACAACTTTGTCTCCGATGTGTTGCACTACAGGGGGAAACCATGATGAATATTTTTGAAAAGTGCCACGAAATAAACATGTTGATCAATGTTAACGAGGAGCATGCAAGAAACGAGGTGATACTTCTTCTGGATATGATATCCAGAGAGGGTATGGAAAGCATTCCAATAGTGAATAAACTTGTTCGCGACGTCGGGTTGTACCCCTACATCCAGGAATCAACTTCCGACTGGCAAGAGAGATATGTTTGCATGGCATTCAGTGAAGAAATTGGCGGAGGACAAACGAGAATACTTCATCGAGAACAGTCAAGGCTCCTTGGCGATCTTCTTTCTGGAGCAAGTGTTGCGGTAAGTGCGCCAACTAGTTTTGGAAAAAGCTTCGTGATTGATTCGTTTATCTCTATTAGGAACCCAAATACAGTTGTTATAATCGTGCCTACGATTGCATTAATGGATGAAACGCGAAGAAGAATTTCGTCTAAATTTTCAAACCAGTACAAAATAATTACATCTCCAGAGCAATCGTTGGCAGAATCGAATATTCTGATATTTCCACAAGAGAGAGCTCCTTCGTATTTTGACAAGTTAAAATCGATAGACTTGTTGATAATTGACGAATTTTATAAGGCAAGTAAGGATTTTGATAAAGAAAGAAGCCCAGCACTCATACGTGCGATATTTAAATTCTCCGAAATTGCTAAACAACGGTACTTTTTAGCGCCAAACATAGATGAACTTAAAGATACTTCCATTACAAAGGGCATGTCTTTTTTAAAGCTCGACTTCAACACCGTGTTCTTAGAAAAAAAGGATTTTTCTCGGGAGATAGGCCGCGATGAATTAAAAAAGGCCAATACGCTTCGCAGTATTCTTGATAAGTACCCTGGGAAAACTTTAGTCTATGCAGGAACCTATTCAAACATTACTCTGCTTTCGAATCTATTCATCGATCATTATCCTGACAAAAACAGCCCATTGTTAGTTCTGTTTCACGAATGGCTTTCAAAAAACTATTCCCACAATTGGTCATTAACTCACCTCTCGAAGAAAGGCATTGGAGTTCACAATGGCCGTTTGCACAGATCGCTAAGCCAAATACAAATACGCTTGTTTGAAGAGGAAAATGGCTTAAATTGCATGATTTCGACCTCATCAATCATTGAGGGCGTTAATACATCAGCACAGAATGTTATTTTATGGAGCAATAAAAATGGTAGAGCAAAAATAAACGATTTTACATACAAGAACATTATCGGCAGAGGCGGTCGAATGTTTCGACATTTTGTCGGCAATATCTTTATTCTCGAGGCGCCACCTGTAGCAACAGGGACCCAACTCAGATTGGACATACCGGATGAGGTGCTAGGAATACTTGAGGGTGAGACCGAAAAATTAAATTTAACATCTGAGCAAGTTGCTAGGATTATAGCCTACAAAGAAGAACTTATAGGCATAATTGGCGAGGAAAATCACGATTATATCATAAATAACGAAAGGTTCGCCTCTAGCGATACTGGTGCCATATTGAGCATGGCTAAAGATGTCGCTGGGGATTCCGGTGCTTGGAATGGCATTACAATGATGAATTCAGCCACTTTGGATTCCTGTGACAGAATTTTATACAAGCTCATAAAATTAAAGCCTGGAGGGTGGGGCTTGGAGTATCGAAAAGTAGTTGCCTTTGTTAAAGTCCTGACTGGTAATTGGAATAAAACCATGCATGAACTGCTCGATGAGCTTGATGAATTCGATATTGATATAGACGGTTTTTTCCAGTTGGAAAGAACCGTGTCATATCAAATGTCATCCCTTATTGCGGATATAGAGATACTCTACAACAGGATTTCTGGACTAAAAGAAATTGATCTTTCCCCAGCCGTTTCAAATTTTTCTAATTCCTTTTTGCCACTACTGGTGTGCCATCTTGAAGAGTACGGATTGCCACGTATGATCTCACGAAAGTTGCAAAACAGTGGTTCGTTTGATTTTGAAAGGCAAGATGTTGAAATCCATGAAGTCCTGCAAGAACTGTCCGAGATAGGGGCGGAAGGATTAGCTGCAAATTGTAAAGAAATAGACGAATTTGACAAATACATATTGAATTACTTTTATGAAGGGATTGGGGGAATTGAAATCCAACAAGGCTAATTCAGCCGACGCAAAAAGCCGCGCGGCTGATTAGCAACATTAAAGATAGCTGCTATCAAACATCTAACCTTATTCACAGATAGTTGCAATATTTATATGTAATCTGTGGCATTGGCACCTACAGCATAATTGGATAGTCACATTCTTTCTCTCCACAAGCCCCCCATGCTATCTATCAATAAATACGTCATAGCTTTGCGCTCCAGCTTCCTTTCAGATTAATTTGCCAATATCTTTGAAAACTTGTAATTTTTAAAAAATATGGTATTAAATATAAAAGGAATAATCTGCATGGCTGATAAACTCGATCCAAAAGAAATTGTTTCATTTAAAGAACTCTTAATGGCTAATTCAATCCAGGTTGATGCAATAGTTCAGTTACTTATTGAGAAAGGGCTTATTACAAAGCAAGAGTTTTTCGCCAAGCTGAAGCAAGTACAAGGTGCATATAAAAGCAATACCGATGCTTAAGAGGCATATTGGTGAAGTAAAACCTTATAGAGTACTTATTTTAACACTTTTAATTGTAAGTACAGGTATCCTTATTCTCCAAGATTATTCACGATTAACAAAAAATTTCTCAAAACTAACGTCTTTCCTTACCAAAGTCCGTTTGAAAGCAATGCAGGACGACGTTGTTTTAATCACACAATTCAATAGAAAAAATGTAATTGTAAAGGACAATAATGGTAATGTTTTAGATTCCCTTCATGTTTCAACCTTAAATAAAATTAATTACGATACCAATCTTGGTAAAAAGATGATTGTTTTCTCCGGCAGAGGTACTTCCCCTTATAATATCAGAGTACATGGCGGGGATATAACCCTAAAATCCTGGTTTGGATTTAGAAAAAATATAGCGGTTAATTGCACTGGACTTGTTACAGAGGGCTTATATCCAGAGGGGCAGGCAAACGACGACTAATATTCTTGAGGGAAACAGTGATTAAAAAAATCATTTCTGGCGGTCAAACTGGCGCAGATCGGGGCGCTCTTGATGCCGCAATAAAATATAGTTTCCCCTATGGAGGATGGTTACCTAAAGGCCGGTTAACAGAAAACGGGCCACTTCCTAATGAATATCAATTAAAGGAAATGCTTACCAAAAATTATCCAGGGCGCACTGAAAAAAATGTATTAGCCTCTGATGGCACAGTGATCATAACCCACGGCAAACTTACTGGAGGATCAGCGCTCACCAAAAAACTTACCCAAAAACATAAGCTCCCATGCCTTCATATAAATCTCAATGAAACCCCAGCCTTTTTCGCATCTTCAGAAATTAATGCATGGATAAATGAAAATAATATTGAAATCCTCAATGTTGCAGGTTCACGGGCCAGCAAAGACCCACAGATATATGAGGAGACACTATACATCATTCAAGGTCTTATACTGCTTCAACTGGTCAACGCACAGCCCGGAGCCAACACTACTGATTGTGATATGAATGAGTGTCTGGGAAAGCTACCGGACCCACCGAGAACGGTTGATGAAGCAGTTAATCGAGTAATAGAAGATTTAGACTTGAGAGACAAGGTGTCGATAGCCAATATGGATTTAGACGATATGGTCAACTTCCATCCACATTTGCACGTTTATTTCAAGAATGCCTTTGGCCTGTGGTCTGGAAATAAAGAATTGATAGAATCTTGTCGTGCTATTTCAAAGGAGCCTGTACGTGATGAGAACGATGCGACCTCTGTAATACTTGGTGTATTGTTTAAGAAACTGCATGAAACCCACACATTAAAGGTCGTTGATTGAAAGAACAGTCTCCAATAAATTCCATAGACCAAATTGTTGATGAAATCATTGCTGAATTGCCCTTAAAAGAAAGGACAGACATTGCGAATATGAATAAAGAAGATGCTGAAATTCTTCAGTGCACTTTTGATTTGTATGTCCAACGCAAGATTGGTTCAAAAACCGAGGATGACGAATACTCCGATATAATGAATGCATTATGGGAACGGTTAAGAGAAACTCACCGGTTGAGAATTGTAAAATGAAAGCCCGTTTTAAGAAGATAAAACTCGGTAGATTCTTTTTTTACCTAATATCAGTGCTGATTTTACCCAGCCTGTCATTGGCATGGCAAGGAAAGGTTGTTGGCATAAGTGACGGTGACACTATAACCGTTTTGCATAACCATACAGGCGAAAAAGTCCGTCTCTATGGAATCGACACTCCAGAAAAACGCCAGGACTTTGGCAATAAGGCAAAAGAGTTTACATCTAATATGGTATTTGGAAAGTCTGTCGAAGTTGAATCTGTAACGAAAGACCGATACGGCAGGACTGTAGGCTTGGTATATATCAACGACCAATGCCTCAACGAGGAGCTTGTCCGAACAGGTTTTGCCTGGGTGTATATCCAGTATTGCAAGAAGGCTATTTGTACCGATTGGAGCCGCATAGAGGCCGCTGCAAAGGCTAATAAGATCGGATTATGGTCACACTCTAACCCGATACCGCCATGGGAGTTTCGGCATGGTAAGCCTCAGGATTCTCGCACTGACTATACAAAGCAGGCAGACACTCAAAGCTTTGTCTATCACGGAAACGTGAAGTCAAAGATGTTTCATGCGCCAGGATGCAGGTATTACAACTGTAAGAACTGTACAGCGGTCTTCAACAACAAGGAAGAAGCCATTAGGTTGGGGTATAGCCCGTGTAAGCTGTGCCAGCCTTAAAATTTGTGATATTCAAATTGTTGAAATATACAGTCAGAAAAACTGTTTTTTTGCTAATTTCTGGTCAACATCATAAAATCTGTGGTAATAGTCAGAAACTATATAATAACTGGTTACGCCCAAACCCCCAAAGCCAGCCCGAACATTTGTTGCTGACTTCAATAATTAAAAAAGGAACTACCTATACAATGAGCATTCTCCAATATGAATCAAAAATCTGGGCAACTGCCGACTTGTTGCGTGGTTCTGGCATTAAAGAGTCAGAATGGCCATCCTTCATGATGCCTTTTTTTGCCCTTGTGATGATTGAAAGCCGCTTGGTGCGTATGTTTGACGATCTTAAAACTGAAATCGGTGAAGAAGCTTTTGCCAATATCCAAAAAGACGATTTGTACGACCTTATTAAAGATAAAGGCCAAGGCTATAACGTCTTCATTTTTGAAAAAGGCCAGTCCTTAACCGACATCTGTAAAAACGATAAATCGTTTGATATTGACTTTGACGCCTACCTCAAGGGCTTTGATGGCGAAACCAAAGACCTGCTCGGTGTGGACGTTAACGATGGCGAAAAATTCCTCGATATCAAAGGCGTGATCACCAAGCTCAAAGCCAAAAAGGTCTTGTTGGGTTACACCAAACTATGGGCTGAGATTGACCTTAAACCTTTCAACAACTCCGAAATTACCACATTGGAGGAACACATCAAACGCAAATGGGCGGACATCTCGGCTGAAACGGCTGGGGAGCAATACACACCCGACGATGTGATTGCCCTGATTGCCGAAATCATTGTCTCCAAGATTGAAGAATCCGACACCCTTTTAAAAATATACGATTGTACCAGCGGCGGCGGCAATATGCTGTTTGGGGTGGAAGATCGCATTAACCAAAAATTCAAACGCCTGACCCAAACCTTTGGTCAGGACTGGAACGACACACTTTATGCACTTGCCAAAATTGAAAGCCGTTTTCGCCCTGATTCAAAAATTGAATACGGTAATACCCTGGTGGATGACAAGTTTTATAACGAAGAATTTGATGTAGCCGTTGCCAATCCGCCTTATGGCGTGAGCTGGAAGGGGTACCAAAAAGACATTAACAATGACAAAACAGGGCGATTTAAATTTCTGCCATCTATCTCCGATGGGCAATTGCTCTTTATGCAACACCTCATCTCCAAGCTCGACAGCCTTGGCATGGGGGTAGTGGTACACAACGGCTCCACCCTGTTCAGTGGCGATGCAGGCTCGTCAGAAAGTAATATCCGTAAATGGATGTTAGACAGCGACATTGTCGAAGCGGTGATCCAACTGCCGACTGATGAATTCTTTAACACCGGCATTTACACCTATTTATGGGTACTAAACAAGAACAAACAGGCACACCGCAAAAACAAGGTGATGCTGATTAACGCCAGTGAAAAATTCAAACCATTGAAAAAGAGCAAAGGCTCCAAACGCAAAGAGGTGGATAAAGCCAGCCGCCTGGAGATTGTCGCCACGCTCAACGCATATAAGAATAACGGCCACGCCCGCGTGTTTGATAAAGAATTCTTCTACTTTAATAAACAAGCGATCATGCTCACCAATGTGGATGAACAGGGCAACAGTTTCGAATCACAATTGCCGCTCGTCACCAATAAAAAAACAGGAGAAACCAAAAGGGCAACTTTTCTTATATTAAATCCGATAAAACTCCATAATGGCGAGCGTGAAATCAAAGAATTTGTCATCACGACCTTTGACAAAAAACAATACACCTCGCTTGCCGACTATTTTGTGCAAGACATCAAACCTTTTGTTGCCAGCCTGGATTATAAAGAACAACCGCTGGTCGTCACCACGGACAAAGAACAATACTTTTTTGATGCCGAGCAAGAAACGTTGATGAAGGAAACCACTGACAAGAAAGAAGCCTTGGGGTGTGGCAAAATTGTGGTCAAGTCCACTTTGAAAAAAGCCAGCAAAACTCAGCCGGAGCGCATTGAAATCAGCGTTGAACTAACGCCCGCTTACCAAAAGGATTACGAGATTATCCCTTTTCATAAGGACAAAACGGAAAACCAAGCAGCCATCGAAGCCTTTATGGCGAAATACATCAGCAAGCCCTTTGCCTATTTGGAAAATGTGGTGGGTGTTGAGCTGAACTTTAATAAGATTTTCTACAAGCCGGGAAAGCTGCGGGAAGTGAGCGAGATTCTGGAAGAGATTTCCGCCCTTGATGAGGAGTTGAAGCTTTTGGAAGTGGGGTTGTCGCTATGAGCCATGCCAAATTTGAGCGATATGATGCTTATAAAGACAGCGGAGTGGAGTGGTTGGGTGAGGTACCAGAGTATTGGGCAATATCTCGAATCAAGGAGAAAGGTTCTGTAAAAGCTCGTATCGGCTGGAAAGCACTAAAGGCGTCAGAATATGTAGATGATGGGTTCGCCTTTTTATCAACTCCAAACATAAAAAATAAAGATATTGATTTCAAAAATGTTAACTATATCAACTATGAAAGATATGTAGAATCGCCAGAGATTATGCTCAAAGAAGATGATATTTTATTGGCGAAAGATGGCTCTACATTAGGCATTGTGAATATCGTTAACTATCTACCAAAAGAAACGACGGTTAATAGTTCAATTGGTGTATTAAGATTCGATAAAACAATTTTTAATAAATATCTTTTTTATCAAATAGAATCAAAATATATCCAAGATAAGATTCAGCTTAAGAAGGGTGGAATGGGAGTCCCACATCTTTTTCAACAGGATATTAATAATTTTATTATCCTTATCCCTTCATTCGCAGAACAACATGCCATCGCCGCCTACCTCGACACCAAAACCGTGCATATAGATCACAAAATAGACCTGCTCAGCCAAAAAGCGACGCAGTACTGCCGTCTCAAACAATCCCTTATCAACGAAACCGTTACTCGCGGATTAGACGAAACCGTGACCATGAAAGACAGCGGTGTTGATTGGATAGGAGAAATACCAGCGCATTGGGAGGTGCAACGGATTGGAACAGCTTTTGAAGAGAGAAGCGAAAAAGTAAACGATAAGGACTATCCGCCATTGTCTGTATCCATGGGAGGAATCGTTCCGCAAATGATATCTGTTGCGAAAACCAATAACAACGATAACCGTAAGCGAGTTGCGGTGGGCGACTATGTCATTAATAGTCGTTCGGACAGACGTGGCGCGTCTGGTATATCCATATATAATGGTTCTGTCGCTGTTATTAGTATTGTGCTTACACCTAAACGATCTTTTTGGGGAAAATATTTGCATCATCTATTCAGAAGCTATCGCTTTGTCGAAGAGTTTTATCGCGTTGGTAGGGGCATAGTGGATGATCTATGGACAACTCGGTATTCGATAATGAAAGCAATTGAATTTGCTTATCCATCTTATGATGAGCAAAAAAATATTGCCGATTACCTTGACGATAAAACCGCGAAAATTGACCATATTGTGGTCTCTATAAACACCCAAATAGAAAAACTCAAAGAACTGCGCAAAACACTAATTAACGATGTGGTAACCGGCAAAATAAAAATCGTAAAAGAAGGGCAAGCCGCATGAATGAATCACACCTGCAAGATAAGTTTTTAATCCCGTTTTTCCGGGATAGCTTGGGCTATCAGGAAGTGAAAGCCAATACCATAACGCAATCGCTGATTATTGAAGAAGACTTGCAGGCGTTTATATCTGATACCGAGCTGAATAAAAAGCCTTACAAAACACTGCTAAAAAAATACCGTGGCGACGAAAAGCAATTGCTGAAAGAGTTGATTGCCCTGATTCAGGATCGTATCGCCAGTAGCCGCAACATGGCCTTGTTTATCAATGCCAATAAGTCCATCACCATGCAGGGAATCAAACTGCATCTGTTTTACACCAGCGATAGCGTGATACATGGCAACGCATTATTTGATGAGAATATATTTTCTGTGGTGCAGGAGCTTCCCTATAAATACGCTTTCCATGGCACACAGGTATTCTCTTTCCGCCCAGATATTGTGTTGTTTGTGAACGGCATTTATTTGGGGTATAGCGAATTAAAATCCAATTACACCAACCAAAACGCCAGCAAGAATGGCCGTGGCAAAGTCATCAAAGATTATTTTGAGGCAGTGAAAGTCTATCACCAGTATATTGATAGCAATGCCATGTTGAGTGATAACGAAAAACAGACCTACCGCAAAGACTTCCTCAAGATTTTTGAAAAAGCGATTCATATCACCACCACCGATATTGGTGAAACCTTCGTTATACGTACCATTTCGGATTATTTTGATGAGATGATGGACACCTGCCGCGAAGGTAAATTTGACCGCGAAGAGATTGAGAAAAAAGCCTACGGCGTGTTTAAGCCCTATCCGCTGCTGAAGCCCGATGCCGATAAAAAAGACAAGCTGAAAGAGCTGTTTACTGTGCACTATGGCAAGTTCTTTATTGAAAAAGAGATCTTGTATTACAATTTTATCGCGCGCGATGTGTACGTTCACAAGGGCATTAAAGAAGTCAAAGATGAGAAAGGACACTTAATTTCGCCACGTCCCAAGCAGAAATTCGGCACCGATAAAATTATGGCCAAAATTGATGAGTTTTTGGCACACGAACAAGAACCCGATTATTTTGAAAAACTGTTAGAAAAACAGTTGGCTGGCGTTGGTGAAGCCAAGAAGAAAGTGTTGTTAGAAAAGCGCAAAGCCTATTCCAATAACAAAAACGTATATTCCTTGCTGATGCAATACGCGGCCGGGTTTGGCAAATCCAATATCATCGGCTGGTCTGCATTGCAGCTCAAAGACTTACTGCGCAATGGCGAATACGTTTACGATAAAATCATGATCGTTGTGGACAGGCTGCAACTGCGTAGCCAGATTGATTCATTAATGCTAAACATGAACATCGACAAACGCATGATCATAGAAGCCACCAATAAAAAAACCTTTCAAGAGGCACTGGCATCCGATACACGCCTGGTGATTGTGAACCTGCAAAAATTTGGTGCAGTGCGCGAGATGCTGGATGCAGAAGTTCTGCAAAGGCTATCCAAAATGCGCATCGTGTTTCTGATTGACGAAATCCACCGTTCCAACAGAGGCGAACAGCATGAAGAAATGGTGAGTATTTTCGACGAACTGCAAAGCCCATTTGACAATGTAGCGTATTCAGCGGCCAGCATAAAAAAGAACCTGATTATCGGCTTTACCGCCACCCCTGATGACCATGCACTGGCACGGTTTGGCGAATTCAGTGGTTATGCCGAAAGCGAAAAACTCTGGCGGCCATTTGATAGCTACACCATGACAGAGGCGATTGACGATGGTTTTATTCTTAATCCTCTGAAAAACATTGTGCCGGTAGCGTCCAAGATGTTGTTTGACTTGCCGACTAATCTGCTGGAAGGATTCACCGAAAAAGAGTTCAAGGACGCACAAAAAAAGCAAATCTATGAAAATCGTGATCGTATTGACGCTATCGCCAAGTATGTAGCGGACTTGTTGGTAAAAGACGTGTATCGCCAAATACGCGGGACGGGCAAGGCGATGCTGGCGGTCTATTCCATTAAAGCGGCCATTGCCTATCAATCGGCAGTAACTGAGCAATTCAAGGTCTTGGTGCAAGAACCCAAATATGCCAGGTATGCTGATGCACCAATTCATGTGGTGTATTCAAATAATCAGGACGAGCAAAGTGCCACGGGGCTGAATGGTGGCTTGACGGAAGAAAAGGTCTTGGAAAGCTTTGCGCTGAACAAAAATGGTTTGATGATTGTGGTGGCAAAGCTACAAACCGGCTTTGATGAAAAAAAACTACATACCCTGTTTCTGGATAAAGAAATTAAAGGCATCAGCGCCATTCAAGCCATTTCTCGTGTCAATCGCACGGCTAAATATAAGAACGACTGCAAGATTGTCGATTTTTCTTATAACAATGTGAATGTACAAAACATTAAGGATGCATTTGAGTACTTCTCTGATGTGGTGGTAAGTGACTTTGACCCGTTTGGCGATAAGAAACTATTGGATGTTCTGCTGACAGATCTGAAAAAATCTGATACCTTTGATAAGTTTTTTACTGTGTTCATGACGATATATAGGGATGCAGTCAAGCGCGATGATCCTGAAAGCTATTTGGACTTTGAAAGCAGCTTGAAAAAACACATCGATTCTAATCCGCAACACACCGCAGATACTAAAGCCAAGGCCGCACAGTATTTTACTATCCTCAATCGTATTGAATATGTGATTGAGCTTGATGCCAAATTTAGCGAGCCGAGCTTTTTATTCTTCTGGCGCAAGTTCAATACGCTCTACAATATGATGCATCGCAGTAAGGATGTGAAAGACCCGATTGAGGTGTATTTTGATAATCAAATTGGCATTGTTGAAGTTGTCGCTGAAGAGTCAAAGAAAAAGAAAAAGAAACCCACCAAAATTGCAGAGGGCACACCGCCTGGCCCTGGCGGTCAATTCGATATTCTTGCCATCATCGCAGCGCGTAATAAGCAAGAAGCTAAAACGGGGGCACTGATTAAGGATTTTGAAGCCAAGATATTAGACTTCTTTAGCTATGTACGTGGCGCCAACGAAGGCGAGCGACTGATCGTAAAGATTAAGTCGCATGTATCTGAAGCTGAAATTTATGATGATTTTTCAAAAATATATCGCCGCTACAAGGCACTCAATCGACAGACCGTTGGGGATTACTTCTTCAAAGAAACCGAAGATTTGGTGGATAAACTGTGTGATGATTTTGAGGTAACGGTTCGTGATGACAATGAATGAAAAGGAACTGAATGAACGACAATTACAATTATACATGGCTGGCGATGTGTGAATTTGACGATTATTTCTCTTGCTTAGGAGTGGCTGCCAGACCTATGAATATGGGGTTCGGTGTCGCGTTTTGACGGGCTGTTGCCCGAACCCCAGCTTCAGGAGCAGAAAATATAGAAATTAAATCTTATCCAGCTGGTACATGTATTAAATTCTTTGAAATAGATTTTGTTGCAAATAAAGCTAAAAATCGAAGTATAAATCGCCTTGTTCCGTTGGTTTTTTCTGGTTTCCGATTTGCTGCCTCCTGGATAGCGTCCGGTTCTTTGACATGTTGAATAAGTACCATTAAATTCTGAATTGCTGATGTTAAATATTCTTGAATTTTAACACGCCACAAACGTCTCCAGCGTGCCCGCTTGAACCCATAGCGGACACTTCTGGCAAATGATCGTTCCATAAGATACTGGCGTGTTTGAATATCTTTAACTGATGCCTTTGATTCAGATTCCAACAGCATATGGTCTAGATCTTCTTGGCGTTCATGACGTTTCAATGATCTCCCGGTCTTGCTCTGAGTGCATTGGGAAAATGAACTACAATTACGACAAACACTTAGTGGAGCCATATATTCCCAGTATTGACGCTGTTTGCTGAATCGCCTGCGTTTAAGCTCTTCTCCCTTGGGGCAGATAAAGGAATCGGTATCAGGATTGTAAACAAAATTCTCTTTTGGGAAGATATCCTTCTGACTACCAGAACCCCGATGGGCTTTCTCAAACGATGCAAAGTGACCTTTTAGCCCCAGATCATGGCAAGCCAGATAGTTTGCAATAATGCCGTACTTACTGTCGGCAACACAGGTTTGAGCCTTTAACCCGGTAGTCTTTTCATGCTCAAAAACCAATGGTTTTAGCAAATGGGCTTCATTGATAGACCCAGTGGTCACAGAGGTGGATGTAATGATTTCATGTTTTCTGTCAACACCGCGATGAATCTTGTATTTTAACTTGGAGCGGCCCCCTCCCTGACGCTGAACCGATGCATCCGGATCAGTGGTTGATAGATATTTGCTGTTGGCGCTGCCGGTTTTGGGCGGGTCAATATGATCATCGTCAGATTGATTGTTTTCCTTTTCCAGGCGGTCTTCAAGTAGTTGGTAGCTTTTTTTGAGATAACGTTTGATATCGTGGGTATTTACAACAGAGTTGTTTGAAGCATCAGCCTGGATATTGCTTGAATCCATAAACAGTTTACTGCCATCTACAAGACCGGCTTGTACACATTGGCTGACAATTCTTTCAAAAAAACACTGGAAGGTCGGGGCTCCCCATCGGGTGCGAGCCTTGCTCAACACACTGTGGTTTGGGATCTCATCATCTATGTCGTAGCCCAAAAACCAAAGCCAGTCCAATCGAAAGGGCAGTGTGGACATGAGTTCGCGCTCTGACCTGACGTTGTAAAAGATTAAAAGAAACATCAGCTTTAATATTACAGGTGGGGGCACAGAGATATTACCATTGTGACCATATTTGCCTTTTACTTCTTTGTAGACAAAATCAAACTCGACCATATTTGATATTTTTCTGAGAATATGATTTTTGGGAATGCGTTGGCTCAGATTAAATCCGGTGTAGAAAAGTTTTTCTTGGCTTTGAGGCTGGTGTCCCATCATAAGGCGAAAACTCCTTTTGGGTTGATAACTATTTAAATTATCTCAAAAAGCAGCCGTGAAGTCAAGCAAAAAATAGCCATTATTTTAAATTAATTCAAATGATTAACTGTGTTTTTGGGAACGGCCTTCATGTGTTTTATGGAATGCTGATAGATCTTCAATATTATTTGGGCAACAGCCCGTTGATTAGCGCATTAGCTGACATCTGTTTGCGCAGATACATTAGTTCCCAGTTCCAATCTTCAGGAGTTTTCCGAAATCGTCATAAACACGATCTTAACCTTACATAACCTGCCGATTGCCCTTTACCGAAAAAAGTGGGGAGATTTCTCTCTATTGTAGAAACGGCTGAGCTTTAAAACATCTTTCTCATCATTTTAATGGCTCTGTTTTTGAATGCCCAGGGCTGTGCTGAGTTCTTTGTACAAATTCTTTGCTTCCTGATGAATAGGAGAGCTTTTCAAGCCTTTGATGTTGGCTGAGCGGGTGAAAAAGGTCTCCAGTACCTGCCGAGCGGCTTCCAGTTGACCGGCCATACGGTAAAGAAGAGCCAGGCCGTAATAGGCGTTTGGGACATCCTGGATCTTTATCGCCTTCTTGAAAAGGATCTCAGCTTTCTGAAATTCCTCCTTTTCCATCATCATGCCTGCATAGTTGGTCATGACCATGGCATCTTCTGGATGGTGCTCAAGGCATTTCTCGTAATAGAAGGCCGCTACGTCCAGGTTGTTTTCGTTGCGCGCATAGATGTTGCCCAACATGACGCAGCTCCATGCATCCTTCGGGTCAATCTGCAAACATTCGTGCAGGTGCTGCTTTGCCTTCTCCAGATTGTTCTGTTCCAGGTAAACCTTGGCCATATTTCGGCGGGCGTCTATGTTTTCCGGAATGACGGCCAAGACCTCTTGAAAAAGCTTCAGTGCATTCGGGAAACGGCACTGTCCGGCCTCTTCAATACCCTTTTTCAACGACTTCATGGCGGACTTAAATTTTTCCGGCGTTGCGTCCCGGAATTCGATCTCCACCATGCCGTCCTGTATGGCAATATCCATAACCTCGGTAATTACGCCGTAGATCTTCTTTACTCGTTCGATCACATCCTTTTCGGAAAATGATGACGGATCGAACCGTTTACCCGGCGCGAGCATAATGTCTTTCAGGGGAATGGATAATTTCATCAGGTATCCTCGAGAATTTTCATCGATTGGCTCTTTAAGGGGTCATTATTCGCTATGCCCTGTAAATCGCTTTGAATTGTTTCAGCATTTTTCTTGTTTTTCCATGACGTTGCTGACATTATAAAAGGCGTGCAGGAAAAAGCAAGGCGAATTTCAAAAACAATACAGCAAGAAGACCGTCAGTCTCTGAAAACACATAGAGGGTACTTGTACTTTCAATGAGGCCGTCCATGACATTCTGCACCTGCGCGAACTTCACAAACAAATGAATGAAACGGTTTTAAAGGCTTATGGCTGGGAGAATATAAAACTTGCACATGATTTTTACGAAGTGGATTATCTGTCGGAAAATGACCGTGTGCGATACACAATTTCACCAGATGCCAGGAAAGAAGTCCTAAAGCGCCTGTTAAAACTAAACCACGAAACCCACGAACAGGAAGTCAAAGCCAGGCCTGTACATAAAAGGAAAAAGCAAAAAGAAACAAAAAGCCGATGCATCAGAACAACAAATGAAGTTCTTTTAAAAACACACATAAATTATAAGAAAATCAACATTTACTCGTCAAAAGGTTTTAAATTTGATATTAGACAGAAACTATTTAAGTCCTAAAAGCATTAAGGTAGGCATGAACAGATTATATGTTATAATTATTGTCATATTGTGCTTTACTGCCGTACCTGCAGCCATAGCTGGTGATATTATAAAGCTTTATGATGAGCATCATAAAATAACCGGTTATACTGTAATAGAAGGCGACAGGCAGACCCATTATGACAGCTCGTGGAACCGCACCGGACATACCATATCTGAAGAAAACAAAAACACTCATTATGATATCAATCAGAACCGGACCGGGCATACTGAATGGGATAATGATAATACCGGCAGCCATTATGACAAAGAGAATAATCGAACCGGATATTCCAAGAAATCTAAAGATAAAGAGATCATGTTTGACAAGTCCTGGAACCGGAAGGGGTATAAAAAATAAATAAAAGACAGCAAAATTACGATGACCTGCGCTTTATCCATGAAAGGGTAGCTTGGTATCTCAAGCAGAAACCCAAAGATTTGATGTAGGGAAAACGGGGTTGAAATTGCGCGTTTCTTTTTTTGAGGTTTGTATTTGTGAGGTTACATGCTCCGACAAGCCAGAATAAACGCTTCGGGTGCCTTGCACTTGACGGCTATTCCGCCGCAAGTGAAGGCCACGTTACAGATATCTGCTAGTGCGCCACGAGCGCACTTTGATATATAGGAAGTGTGCGTAACTGCACAAGAGATGAGGGTAGGCCCCTCGGAGTCGGCTTACAGGAGCAGGCTTCAAACCACCTTAAGCTGCGCTGGTAAAGAGCCAGGGTGGTGAGCGTTAAGGAAAAGTCATGGCATAGACCGTGGCAGGTATGGATCAAGGAGACGAGCGCGAGCGAACCGCTGATGAGGTGCCGAAAATCTATTAGTCAGCATCAGAACCGAGGGCTAGCAGAACTTCGGGATAAGTCCAGGGGCAACCTGTCTACTGCCTGGTCGGTGCTCGGCATAAAGGCGGCGTGACCTTGATCTAGGCTCTTATGCGGAACGTGGGAACCTGTCGTTTCGATGCTAAGGGAAAACCTCAAGTGGAGGACCCACAAGAGGGAAAGTACTGATGCGGAGCACGGGGGCGGACTAACTCGTAGTAGTGATGAGGTCTCTGTAATGGAGATGGAGCGAAGGGGTTAGCTTATCTGGTCTTATTAAATGGTCAACCAGAAATGGGAGGAACTATTCATATAAGACAAGGTCGATGGTTGGTTATTATTGATCGGCTGGATAAGAGGAGCCGTATGAATCGAGAGATTCACGTACGGATCTGTGGGAGCGTGGGGGGGAGGTTCCCCTGCGCCACCCGACTTCACGTAACAAATTTAAATGCTTTAAAAATTGTGATATACAAATACAATCTACAAGAAAATTGTTTGATTCTTGAGTGGCACTCATGGCAAAATATCGAAGGTTTTGACGGATAACATTACAAGGGTAATGATATCCCGATCCGTATAATTACTTGTTGGCTCCCGGAAGAGAGAAGATGAACAGACAAACCATTCCTCACTTGGCGAAGATCCTTCGTGATAAAACCACCGTTATCACGCGTGCCGTGTTCTGGCGTATCCGCCATGATAGCGGGAAGGAAGATGTCCACCTGAAGGTGGGACGTTACAAGAAGCCGAAAGACTGGAATGAGGCCGAAGAACCGGAATCTGTATCTCCCAAAAGTGAACTGACGCTGGATGATGAGGAATTCCGGAAACTGATTGAGTTTGTTCAAGAGAATTATGAGCCTTTCAAGGCGGGAACCAAAGCATTCATACCTCTGGATCATCCTTTTGAATCGCACACGGCAGAAGCCGTCAAAGCTTTCTTCAATCATCCTGAAAAGCTCAATCTTGTCGACTTCATTGCCCAACACGACATCATACCTGAGCATCTGATGCTGGCACTGCACCTCAAGAGACAGATGCAGGCGATATCTGAATTTAAGACGATGCTGTCGAACAATCTAGTGGAACAGCCATGGCAGAAGTGGTTCAAGAAGAACGGATGGGTTCTGGGCACGGACTTCGTTCGCGTTCTAGACGAACGCAACATAGACACAAAGCATATTAGTGACTTCCTCATGGAAGCATATGACGGCTTCCTTGATATTGTTGAGATCAAGCGACCCGAAGGGGAACTGAGATTCTGGGCAGCCGCACAGGACCACGGAAACTACGTTCCGTCATCTGATCTCACAAAAGCCACCACCCAGGCTTCGCGCTATCTTTACGAGGTCGAAAGAGAAGCAAACAGTGTGAAGTTCTTGGAACGCGTTGATCACGTCAAGACGATCAAACCTCGGTGTACCCTCATTTTTGGTCGGTCACACGATTGGAATAGTGACCAGCGTGAGTCTTACCGTATTCTGAATTCAACCCTCCACAACCTGACGATACTCACTTACGACCACGTTTTGGAGAGAGCACAAAGCCTGCTTAAACATGATGAGAAGAGCCAACAACCGGATTCAAGCGATTCAGAAAGGTCCGCGGACGTGCCTTTCTGAACGCCTGATCCAAAGCGTTGTGCGTAAGAAAACAGCAAACAAGAAATTTGCATACGAGGTTGTGAACCTTAAATAATAGAAAGATAAGGCAAGAAACCAATGAATCAGAAAGTATATAACCAAACAGCAAGTTTCATCTGGAGTATTGCGGATGATGTATTAAGGGATGTCTTTGTAAGAGGAAAATACAGAGACATCATCCTGCCTTTTACAGTGTTACGAAGACTTGATGCTTTGCTTGTACCAACTAAAGAGAAGGTGTTGGAAGCAGCCGCGTTTATGGAAAAACAAAAAATTGACAACAAATCCGCATTAGCATCACAGACTGGCTACCCTTTTTGGAATACATCAAAATTTACTTTTGTAAGTTTGCTAAACGATGCTGACAATATCGACAGTAATCTTGAAATATATTTGGATGGATTCAGCCCTAATATGCAGGAGATTATCAGCAAATTTAAATTAAGGAACCAATTAGAAACTTTAAAGGAGGCGGAACTTACTTATCTCCTGATTGAAAAGTTCGCTTCACGAGATGTTAATTTAAGCCCTGTTGATGCAGTAAATGGTAAAGGTGAAACCATGCCGCCTTTGACTAATCTTGGCATGGGCTATGTATTTGAAGAACTTATAAGAAAGTTTAATGAAGAAAACAACGAAGAAGCGGGAGAACATTTTACACCACGGGAAATTATAAAATTGATGACCCATATTATATTCCAACCCGTTAAAGATAAAATCACCAAAGGAACTTATCTTGTCTATGACCCTGCTTGCGGTAGCGGCGGTATGCTGACCGAGGCGGAACACTACGCCAAGGAGATTACAAACCGTAAAGGCGGTTTTAATCTTTACGGACAGGAAGTAAACCCTGAAACCTATGCCATTTGCACATCGGATATGCTCATAAAAGGTGAGAAACCTGAAAATATTGCCTATGGCTCTACCCTCTCAAAAGATGGTTTCCCTCATTTGAATTTTGATTTCATGCTCTCCAATCCTCCTTATGGCAAAACATGGAAGATAGATGAAGATGCCATTGTGGACGACAGAGGTAAAAATAATAAAGAGCTTATCAAAGATGCCCGTTTTCAGGTCGGTTTACCAACTATTTCAGATGGACAGCTTTTGTTTCTGGTGAATATGATCAGCAAAATGAAGCATAATACAGAACTGGGAAGCCGTATTGCCACTGTTCATAATGGTTCTGCGTTGTTTACCGGTGATGCTGGTGGCGGTGAAAGTGAAATCCGTAAATACATTATTGAAAATGATTGGCTGGAGTGCATTATAGCTCTGCCTAAAAATATTTTTTATAACACAGGTATTCCAACCTATGTATGGATAGTAAGCAACCGCAAGGCAGAACACCGCAAGGATAAAGTGCAACTGATTAATGCCTTAGACCTTTATGTCAAATTGCGTAAAAACTTAGGCGCCAAGAACTGTGAATTGACCGCCGATCATATAGAGCAAATAACCCAATTATATTTGGATTTTACAGAGACTGATATATCAAAAATCTATCCGAATGAGTATTTTGGTTATAATAAAATTACGGTGGAGCGACCCTTGCGTTTATCAGCACAATTTACTGATGAAGCCATTGAAAGTCTGCGTTTCGACAATGCACTACGTGAAGTAATGGCATGGGCTTACAATAAATTTGGCGGTGATGTGTACACCAAGCTAAAGGATTTAAAACCTGATATTAAAAAACATCTCAGCAAAAACGAAATTAAGCTCAACTCCAAAAATAAAAAGCGTTTGTTGAGTATAGAATTTTGGAAAACGCAGCTCCAAGTATTGGAAAATGCCAAAAAGTTAAAATATAAAATTGGATCTGAACAGCATAACGACTTTAACGTATTCTCGAAACTGGTTACCAAAACCATTAAAACGTTAAACCTGGAATTGGATACCAAAACTCAAAAAACCATTTTAACTGCTATTAGCTGGAAAAATGAAGAAGCCCAGCCAGTTATTAAAAAACAGGAAAAAGACGGCACGATTATTTATGAGGCAGACAGCGATTTAAGAGACACAGAAAATGTGCCTTTGGATGAGGATATACAAACCTACTTTGAGCGAGAAGTATTAGCACACGTCCCCGATGCTTGGATAGACCACCGTAAAACAGTCAAGGGTTATGAAATATCCTTTACCCGCTATTTTTATAATTATGTACCACCAAGAAGTATTGAAGAAATTACCGCAGAAATACTACAATTGGAAAAAGAAACAGATGGTATTTTAGAAGAAATAGTGAGCGACTGATGACAGGATTAAGAACATACGAAAAATACAGAACTGTGAAATATGATTATGTTTCACAGTTGCCCGTTGATTGGAAGCTACTGCCTAATATTGCTATTTTTCAGGAGCGGATTGAAAGAGGTCACGTTGATAAAGAGTTATTGTCGGTTACTATTGGCAAGGGGGTAATCCGGCAAGCAGATGTTGACATAAAAAAGGACGGCAGCAACGAAGACAAAAGTAAATATAAGCTGATTAATGTTGGTGACATTGCCTACAATAAAATGAGAATGTGGCAAGGGGCACTGGGGTACAGCGAATATCAAGGCATTTCAAGCCCTGCCTATGTTATCTTGAAACCAAAATTAAAAATCAATCCAAGGTTTTTTCATTATTTGTTTCGGAGTGGTTTTTACACCGATTACAGCAAACGATTTTCTTATGGCATTGTTGATGATCAATTAAGTTTGAGATATACCCATTTCAAACGCATGTACAGCATTGTTCCTCCTCTGGAAGTTCAAAACAGCATTGTAGCCTACTTAGACAAAAAGAATAACGAAATAGACAAGTTTATTCGGAATAAGGAAAGGTTGATTGAGTTGTTGGAGGAGAAGAAAGGGATTAAAGTAGATAATCATATTTTTAATACTCGTTGCCTTAAAAGTCCTTTAAAATTCTTTTGTAAAATGATAACTGATGGTTCTCATTTCTCCCCCAATATTTTGTCAGAAGGAATGAATTATGTTTCTGTTACAGATGTCGGGAAGAATGATGACTTAGATTTAGAAAAATGTAAAAAAATATCGGAGTATGATTTTAAAGCATTAGAAAGAAACGGTTGCCGTCCTATCAAGAATGATGTTTTACTTACAAAAGATGGAACGATTGGAAGAGCCTTTTTAGTAAAAGATAGAAATGATTTTGTTGCTTTATCTTCTCTTGGAATAATAAGGCCTAATTTAAAAAAGGTAAATCCTTATTTGTTGAGATACCTTTTGACTTCACCGAATTGTGTAAGTCAAATGTTTAGTAAAATACAGGGTTCAGCATTAACTCGTTTGACAATTGGTTTAATAAAAAACTTAGAAATTTCTATACCGATTGATTTGAAAGAGCAAGATATAATAGTGAAAGATATTGATGAAGATTTCAAAATGATAAATCTTGCCATTTCCAAAGCCCAAAAAGAAATATCATCCATAAAAGAATACCGAGAAGCCTTGATAACCGATTTGGTGACTGGCAAACGAAGTATTCCAGAACCACAAAGGATTTAATTGTGCAATTTGCAGATACATCAGAAAAAGGTTTTCAAAAGCTAATCGTCAAAGAGCTAACTATCAATGGCGGTTATGTAGAAAGTCTTTCCAACGAGTTTGACCGTGAATTTTGCCTGAATACTCAGCAATTATTTTCCTTTATAGAACAAACCCAACCCGAAAAATATGAAATGCTGCAACGCAAGGGAGAGCGAGCGTTTTTGGTTCGTCTGGATGAAAAATTGCGTAAGTTGGGTGCCATAGAAGTTCTAAGAAAAGGCGTTAAACATTTTGATAAAACCATTGATCTTTTTTACCGTCAGCCATCATCAATCTATAACGAAAAAGACCAGACAAACTATCAAGCCAATATTTTTTCAGTTACGCAAGAACTTGTTTATAGTAATGACAATGCCAACCGTTTAGACCTGTGCATCTTTATAAACGGCGTCCCTGTTATTACCTGTGAATTAAAAAATCCCTTGAGCGGTCAAACCGTACATAATGGCATTCGTCAATATCAGAATGACCGTGACCCAAAAGAAAAAATATTTTCCTTTGCCCGTTGCATGGTGCATTTTGCCGCAGATACAGAATTGGTTTTTATGACCACAGCACTTGAAGGTAAAAAACCTTTTTTTATGCCATTTAATAAGGGGCAAAATAACGGAAACCCAACAGGACAATTTGGTGCGGGTAATCCAGTCAACCCAAACGGTCTGAAAAGCCATTACCTGTGGGAAGAGGTATTAAGCAAAGATTCTTTAGCAAATATTATTGATAAGTTTGCCCAAGTCATAGAAGAAACAAATGAAGACACAGGCAAAACCATACGCAAAATGATTTTCCCCCGTTATCACCAATTGACAGCGGTAAGAAAAATACTGCAACATGCCAAACAAAACGGTGTAGGTCAAAAATACTTGATTCAACATTCAGCAGGTTCAGGGAAATCCATGTCTATTGCCTGGCTTTCACATCAGCTTCATGGACTGTTTGATACAACTGGTGAAAAGCATCTGTTTGATTCGGTTATCGTGGTTACAGATAGAACTGTATTGGATAAACAGTTAAGAGAGGAAATCAAACAGTTTGCCCCAAAAAAAGGCATTGTGGAAGCCATTACCGGAGTTGGCGGTAGTAAAACCAGTCAATTACAAGAGGCGTTCTCCAACCGTAAAAAGGTCATTATTTGTACCATCCAGACTTTCCCTTTTTTGTTGGACGAAATGCAGGAAATGCCAGCTTCAAATTTTGCCATTGTGATTGATGAAGCACACAGCAGCCAGAGTGGTCAGGCTTCTGCAAAAATGAATGCGGTACTTGCAGATAAGAATGATGATGATGAAGAAGATCAAGAATCCACTCTGGAAGACAAAATTAATGATCTAATAGAGAGCCGTAAAATGATAACAAACGGTTCCTATTTTGCTTTTACCGCAACCCCTAAAAATAAAACACTTGAAACATTTGGCGTAGAATCAGACCAGACTTACACGAATGAAAACGGTGAGATAACACATAAATTTCATGCCTTTCATGTTTATTCCATGAAGCAAGCCATCGAAGAAGAGTTTATTCTGGATGTATTGAGAAACTACACAACCTACAATTCATTTTACAAACTGATTAAAGCTGTTGAAAACAATCCTGAATTTGATACCAAGCAAGCCCAGAAGAAACTGAGAGCCTATGTTGAGGGACATGAATTTGCCATTGCTGAAAAAGCAAAAATAATGATTGACCATTTCCACCGTGATGTAGCTAAGTTAATCAAAGGCACAGCAAAGGCTATGGTGGTAACAAAAAATATTGTTTCAGCCATAAAGTATAAGAAGGCATTTGATAAATACCTGCAAGAAATTAAATCTCCCCATAAGGCAGTTGTCGCTTTTTCAGGTTCAAAGTCATATAAAGGCGTTGATTACACAGAAGTTTCAATGAATAGCTTTGGCTCATATAAAACTGACATTCCAAAAAACTTTAAAAAAAATGAACATCGTTTTTTGATTGTTGCCAATAAGTACCAAACAGGCTTTGATCAACCATTATTACATACTATGTATGTTGATAAAAAATTGGCAGGCGTACAAGCAGTTCAAACTCTTTCACGATTAAACAGAGCCAAAAAACCATATAAAAAAGACACCTTTGTTTTAGATTTTTTCAATGATGCAAAGGATATTCAGGAAGCATTTGAGCCTTATTATACATCCACCATTTTAAGCGAGGAAACCAACCCAAATAAATTAAATGATCTGTTGGACGCTTTAGAGGCTTTTGAGGTGTATAACGAATATCAATTAACAGGTTTTTTTACAAAATATGTAAACGGAGAAGAACGCACCAAACTTGACCCGATAATAGATACTTCTGTCAATATCTTTAAAAATGATTTGGATAAAGGCAAGCAGATAGATTTCAAGCTGAAAGCCAAATCATTTTTAAGGGTTTATAGTTATCTTGGTAAAATACTGGATTTTAATAATCCTGAATGGGAACAGCTTTGGTGGTATCTTAAATTTCTGGTTCCAAAATTGTTCGTCGAAAATACAGATGATCTTGCAGATGGAATACTTGAATCTATTGATATGGAAAGGTATCGTCCGTCAAAAGAAACTACAAAAGACATTACCCTCGATGATACTCCAGGAGAAATAGACCCAATACCTGTTGATGTTAAAGGGGGGAAACCTGATCCTGAATTAGATACGCTGGAAAATATCCTGAGTGTTTTTAACCAGAAATTCGGTGATATTGAATGGTCTGACAAAGACAAAGTAAGAAAAATATTAACGGAGCAGTTACCAGCAGAAATGAAGGCACACCAGGAAACAATGGATGCGGTAAAATTTTCAGACAAACAAAATGCAAAAATCACCTCTGATAAGAAACTTGAGGAGATTATGCAGCAATACCTGTATAGTCAGACTGAAATATTCAAAAGATTCACAGAAGATCAAGATTTTCAAAGAAGATATAAAGAGTTTATATTTGACACCTTGGTTGAGTCGAATATGAGCCAAGGTATAAGTCCATGAAATCAAATAAGAAATAGGCACCCATTAAAGGGCCGTGCAAGAGAAAAAACACCTCTCCCTCTGAGTTCAGAATGCAGACATACATTGATCTTGTATGAAGATCGATACCGCAATAATGATTATCAAATCACTCCAGCGGACTGGAAGAAGCACGGCGGCGCTGACGCGGCAAGCTTGGGTGGCAGCAAAAGCGCTATTTTTTTATTTTTATTCATATAATTTGAAGTATTTTAACTTATAGGTAAAATGCAAAAAAACTCTTAGAGATTCATAATTATTGACGATTCATTGAATATAAAATAAACAACAGAGATCATCAGGTGCATGCAGTAGCAGGTAGATTTTAATATTTGTCGAGCCATGGAAATAGAATATGTCTAACATATCTGAACTGAATTATGAAGCTGAATTTTATTTTCAGTGGCATATCACTGAATCATGTAATTTGCGATGTAAGCATTGCTATCATGAGGAATATAGTTATATAGGTTTGAATACAGATCAATTACTAAAAATCGGTGGCCACTTATGCGATGCAGTTAATAAATGGGGGAAAATCGGTTCTTTTAGCATAACAGGTGGAGAGCCGTTTCTTCGAAAAGATGTGGTATTCAGACTACTCGATTTGCTGGAAAACAGGGAAGGGATTGGCCATGTTGACATTTTAACCAACGGCACCTTAATAGATGAAGAAATCATTGAACTTTTGCTCAAGTATAAAAAGTTAAGGCGTGTTCAGCTCTCTCTCGAGGGACTAAAAGATACAAATGATAAAATCAGGGGCCCCGGTTCTTATGATACGATCATTCAAAAGATCAGCAAGTTAAATCAAAGCGGTTTGACGACATGCGTAATGATGACCCTCGGCAAACATAACAAGGAGGAAGTAATACCTCTGGCAAAAAAGCTGGGTGAAATCGGTGTTGAAGCTTTTGTGATCGATCGATTTATCCCTGAAGGACAAAGTGATAATTTGCGGGAGTTGGTGCTGACTTCATCCGAAACCAGGAATGTGTATGAAAAGTGTTATGAATTTTTTCAAAAAACCACAAGTCCCCGGATGCTCTTGTATCGAACGCTATTTTGTCTCTTGAATCCAGAGGATGAACACATCGGGGCTATGTGTTCTGTAGGCAACAATGCTCTTACAATAATGCCCAACGGTGACGTGTTACCTTGCAGGCGGTTGCCGATCGTATTGGGAAATTTGCTTGAAACAACCGTTTATGATATTTGGTACACCCACCCGCTTTTATGGGAGATTCGAAATTCAGACAACCTAAAAGGCAAATGCAAAGACTGTGAATTTATTCCGGCATGTCGTGGATGTCGGGCATTTGCATATGCTATGACAGGAGATTATCTTCAAGCAGATCCTCACTGCTGGAAAGAATAGATATGAAATATAAATTATCTAAATCAGCCCGTTTGAAACATGACGAGGCTTCTGGCAGTTATTATCTTTTTTGTATAGAAAGCGGGAATCATGTCAGGTTAAATCATACAAGTTACAGCATATTGATGCTGCTTGAAGGAGGAAAAAGCCGTGATGAAATTGCAGCGTCTCTATGCAAGGATTATGATGTCTATTTGGAAAATAGCGAAAAAGATATCAGCGATTTTTTACAGTTCTTATCAAAAAACGGTTTTATCAACGATTGATACCCATTAATTTTTTATAATAGTTATTGCAGGTTGGAGTTGACAAATTACATGTTTTAGGCTTTATTGCACAGATGCTGCGATAGGAGGAGGTGACAATGATCAAAAGAGATACAGGTCACGGATGTATCAATAAAAAGAAAAAATATCAGAAACCGGAATATCATCTTGAAAAAACAATGACCTTCATGTTTGATGGAATTAAAAAAAAACCTTCCAAAATTACCTGCAGGCAATGCTCATCATGTCATGGGTGTAGATAATATCGAAGATTTCGATAAGCTCAGCCTCGCCTTAATAAACACCACCCTTGATTTTTTAAATCGTAGTTTGCCTCTAAGGCGTACCACTCTTGTTGTCTCACTTTTAAAGAGCAGCAGTATCACATTCCCATATAAAGAATTAAATACCCGTATCTTATCAGAGCAAAAAGAAGATGGAGGTTGGATTGATTGTGAGGACACTGCCTGGTCTCTATACTGTTTAGACGGCCAAGAAGACGTAGGATCTGAATTCGCAAGGGGTTGTCTGTGGCTTGAAAACGAGCGTTGCAACGACAAAGGATGGGGCTTCTGTGCAAGAGATAACCCCTGTATACCAATCACAGCGCAAATTTTATATTTTCTGCCGCAATCCCAAGCTTTTTCACAGTCAGTTAATTGGCTTGAAGAACAGTGGCGTAAAGACCTGCGGTCCCCGGTAAATCTTAATTACAAAGGTGCCTGGTACTTACTTTCATATTACAAACTTCGCGAATCCGCTAACTTATCTTCTCAGTTATTTAATGATTCCGTCGATTACCTGATCCGTGAACAGAGAAACAATGGCAGTTGGGGGCCTTGGAAGAGCCATCCAGCACCTGGAGAATGTTTTATCACCGGAATCTGTTTGGCGGCACTTGGCCTATCCTATTTTATTTCTGGTGATAATAAAATTTTATCATGCTTAAGAAAAGGTATAAAGTGGATTAAACGCTCTCAATTGGAAAATGGTTTATTCCCCACACATTATATAGAAGAAGGATCTGCATGGATATTATTTGGATGGAACAAAGCCATTACTGCTTTAAGAGAAATTAATTAATGAAAATACTTTTAATCGGCAAATATCCTCCAATGCAGGGTGGAATATCCTCAAAAACTTATTGGTTGTTTAGGGAGCTGAAAAAACGAGGATTTGATTTCAGAATCATCACTGTAGAAACTACAGATTATTCGATAAAAGGATGTGATTCTAATAGGTCAATAACCACGGTTATAAAAACAAAAAAAACGCCCTGGCATATACCGGAATCGGAGTTGCTTGGTGATCGTATTTTCTATAAGGCATTAAAGGTTGCCGAGGCTTTTAGGCCCGATCTTATTGAAACAAACTACCTTTGGCCCTTCTGCATGCCGGCGGTACTGGTTGCAAATATTCTGAAAATGCCCCTGTTGATGCGCCATGCTGGCAGTGATATACAAAAGTTTTGTCATGATACTGAATTTCTGGATATTATGAAGGTTTATTTTGACAAGGCAGCTTTAATCACAACCAATCGAAAGGTTCAAACGTTGATTGAAAAGCTATGCGATAATACCGGTAAAGTATGCTGTCTGCGAAGATATATTCCAAACCCTGAAATATTTAGACCTGAACCTACAGAAAAAAAGATTGATATTTTATTTGCTGGCAAAGTCAACTATCTCTGGAATCTTAAGGGGATAAATCTTCTACTCGATCTCGTCAGGAGCCGGAAACTAAAATCTTTATTTGTCATAGGCGGTAAATATAAAAACGAAATTGTGGAGCTGATCGCACAAACCGAAACCGAAAATTATATTGAAGTCAGAGATTTTGCGCCTCCTGAAATGATGCCGTCAATTTACAACTCATGCAAATTCGTCTGGTGTTGGGAGGAAAAAGGTGGTGTCGAAGATTTCTCAAATATAATATGGGAAGCCCTGTTTTGTAGCACTCCATGCATTGTTAATTCGGCAACAGCCGATCGAGTATCAAACGAAGGTTTTCCCAATGCACTAAGGCCGCTTATCTGTGAAACGATTCCTGAGCAATTGATGAATTATAACTTTGTGCTGGATGCTGTGGAGATTGATGGGATGGAACGAAAAAAAACCGCACTTTATGAAGAATATATAGAAAGCAACGTTAAGCTGTACGAAAGCGTTGGTAAATCAAGTCAATGAAACTGACTCATATTTTTACAAATGAAATAACACCGGGCAGGATTTTTGAAATTCCCGAACAGCCAGTTAATGTAATGCTGGATGTAACGAACTATTGCAATAACAGATGCCGTTTTTGTTATAATCCAGATAGCAAGTTCTACAAAAACGACACACCAAAATCTGATAAACTTGAAAAAATTGTCACTATCCTCGGTGATACTGGGACAAAAGAAATTTTATATTTAGGGGGTGAACCCTTTTCGGGACATACTATAGAAAAGCTCCTTGAAATCGGTTCAAAATTCGGAATGTTCCAGAGGGCTGTCAGCAACGGAAGTTATTTTAAAGATGTAGGTACATGTTTACGGCTGAAAAAAAAGGGATTGGATGAAGTAGGAATTTCCTTTCATTCTTCATCATCGCATATTCACGATGAAATCGCCGGAAGGGAAGGAGCCTTTAAGGATGCAGTTACAGGGCTTGAGTGTTGCATAAAGGCGGAAATAAGTATATTTGTCCAATATTCTCCCAATACCTTGAATACGGCAAATGATATTCTGGTTCTTGCTGAGTTTTTGGATAAGCGGTTCCAGGGGAAAATTCGGTTTTTTGATATTAATAGGCTGCTTCCGCTTGGAATGGGAAAGACAGATAATAATATATTTTTGGAAGGCGACCAGTGGTTTCAGCTTCTAACAACGGCAACAAGGCTTGATGAATTAGGTTATGAAGTTCATGCCGAGCTGACGCCATTTTGTTGGCTTAGTTATATGGCGGAGGAGCATTCAGTTTCAAGCAACATACTTGAAAAAATACACAAGCTCAATCGAGGATGCTTTATGTGGGTCGCCCAGTTGCCGCTGGATTTTCATGGCAGGATAAAGTTTTGCCCGGCAGGTCCTGTTGTAGGCCCTTCGATCCTTGATGTTAAGTGGCCTGCCTTCTGGAAAGAAGGGGAAGAATTTAACGAGTATCGCTCATTTCTATGGAATAATAAATGTATCGACTTTAAATCACAAACGGCCTGTCAATATTTCTATAGATGCCTTGGAGGGTGTAAATACTCCAAAGGCATTCATTATGAGACAGATCAGTATTCACAGGGAATCAGGTTAGCTGTTGGTGTATGAACGTGAGGGATTATGAAAAAAACGGCAAAAAGAAACAGTGTCATTATCCTGAAAGGACCTCCGGGTGTCGGGAAATCATTTACCGCAAGGAAACTGATTTCGAGGATTAAAACAACGAAAACAGCCCGAATTTCCATTGATGAAGTGCTCCATTTTGACCAGCGTAGAGGTCTCATCAAGGATAAGCTGAAACTCGCCAAATTTCATACCGCAATTATGGTTCGAAGTTTTCTTAGGGAAGGTTTTGATGTTGTTATCGAATACACCTTTGATATCCCCGAACACCTTGAATTTCTAATCGACAAAATTAAAAAAAGTCATACCGAAAAGCTTCCTGCAGCCGACATTCACATCTTTCACCTGACCGCCTCATTTGATGAAGTCATAAAGCGCAATCAAACCCGAAAAGATGGCTCTGATCCATTGCCGGCAGGACCCCTGAAAAAACTTTACAAATCATGTGAAAACACTGCCGGTTTTATTAAAGGCGAAATAATTATAGACACAGACAAAGCCCCTGTCAAAAAAGCTGTTGAGCGGATTCTTGAGGAAATCTGATGATTATTGACCTGCATACTCACAGCTATTATAGCTCTGATGGACAATACTCAATCCCGGAGCTACTTGATTTTTTCTCCGCCGGAGACATTGCTGGCCTCACCGATCATGAGACTATTGGGGGCTGGGAGGAGTTCAAGGTTGAGGCTCAAAAAAGAGGTATAAGGCCTGTCCTTGGGGTGGAGTGGTTTACTCCCACCTGCCATATCCTTAGCTATTTCATTAATGAAATCCCTCAGAATTTTTTTGATTTTATGGTTGCAAGAAGGAATTTGGATAAAAATTGTATGTTTCTGGTTTATAAAGATCTAAAGAAAAAAATTCCAGCTCTTCCCAGTTATGAAAAGGTCCTGGCATTGAATCATCATCCTGAGGGAATACTTGGATTGCCTGCGCTGGCTCAGGCTGTTTCTGCCGAGACAAATATTTCTCAAACAGAGACTGCGGATATTGTTAGAGAGGAAAAAAGAAAACTACCCATGGGCACGGTTCGTCCTATGCCATTTGACCCGGAAGAACTTATCGAAACAATTAATTTCTGGGGTGCAACCCCTATTCTTGCACATCCTTACCGGAAATCTGGCGGTCAGACTGGCAGGCGGTCTAAGGATGAGGTCGATCTGAGAGTTCGAACATTAGTTAAAGCTGGTCTTAAGGGGGTTGAATTCTTTTCTGGCGGAAGCACTGAAGATGAGGTTAAGCATATTCTTTCATTAACTGGTGAGCTTGGGTTAATACCAACTATCGGCTCAGATAAACATTCTCCAGGAAAGACTTCAGAAGCGGCAAAGGTTGAAAAATTTAATGATTTGGCAATGAAGAGGATAACGGAATGGCTAACTCTTTCAATTTAAAAGAATTATCCGCTATAGGCACGAAGAGAGAACGGAAGTTAATCCGGGAATGTATTACAAAAATAATGAATACATTGTCCTTCAGGAAACTTGCTGGAAAAACACAGGTCATTTTATCTTTGACCGGCCCGGATGTCAGAACTCGATTAACTCACACCATTGAGGTGGCCAAAATAGCCAAAGATATTTGTATTGACCTTGGATTAAATGAGGAGTTAGCAGACGCTATGGCTCTGGCTCATGATATCGGGCATACCCCTTTTGGGCATGTAGGAGAACGAACCTTAAGAGAAATAATGTGTGGGTGCGACACATTAGGGGATAAGGTTCGAGATTGTGATTTTGACAATTCGGGTTTTAAGCATAACCTGCAGAGTTTCAGAGTACTAATAAACTTAGAACGCATAAATAACGATAGCAATGGTGAAGTCAAATATGATGGCATATGGCCCTATATTATCTGGGGTGCCCTTGCACACACCAAGATGACATATGCTAAAGCCTATTCAGGAATGGATGATGAGATATTTATATCTTCCAAACATTGTGATTGGGTTTATGTGTGTCATTACCATGACAAAAAGGAGTGTAAACGTAATATCCAAAAAAAGAAGGCAAAAGATAAAAAAGTTGAAGAGAAAGAAATTTGCAAACCTTGGTATTGTGCTAATCTGCCAGTTATAGAGGATCGGGATGAAATCGATGAAAAACTTTTGAACATAGGTGAAACAACAAGAGAATGTATAAAAAAGAAGCCAATAAAGTATGAATATTTAAAGTGGGTTTATTGCTCCCACAAATGTTATCTGGCAAAGCTCTGGAAACATAAAATAGCCAATGCCAATAAATCGATTTATAAGATACACCCTTATCTCTTTGATCATCCTTTCCCGAACAGTTTTTATGCAGCATCATTGAATAACTATTTCAGTAATACTGTTAACGGAAATAATCTGGGATTTGTTTCTTTTGAAGCTCAAATTGTTAGCCAAGCCGATGAGATTGCACAACGCCAACAAGACCTCGAGGACGGAATAAATAAAGGATTACTTCCATTTAAAACAGCAAAAGATGCTGTCGGATCATTAATTAAAGAATTTAATTATACAGGCACCTTCCAGAAGATGATTGATGGACTGGAAAAGATAGACAATTCAAAAAAGCTTGGTAAATTGCTGGCTGATTTCTATAAAGAGGCGCTCATCAACCAGACAGGGAAGAATGTCAATGAATTCATTACTAATCCGGATAAGTTGGAAATCAATATTTATAGCCTCATGAACATCCTTTATTCAATGGATGATGATAATGACAATAAAGAAAAATGGATTTTAAAGGAGTTTGAAACTTTTGACGAAATTTCAGCGTCTGGTAATCAAGATAAAATTAAATATCTGTTGAAAGACTACTTTGATATCGATTTTGCTCCCGGTTATTTGTATCTTTTGAGCTATGATCATTTAGAAAAATGTACGAAACGAGATGAATATTCAGAATATACGATAAAGATAATGTCTAAGTGCGTCGATTCGTTAAATGTACCGACTGAAGAATTGAATGAAACTGTTGTGAAAGACTTTTTGAAATCAAATAATAATCTGAAAGTACTTAATGATAATAAATATAAATTTGCCTATGGATTTATAAAAACCCTGAATTGGTTGAGAAATTACTTGAAGATACATTATGAGGAAGAGAGCAACGATTTTTTCAAAAAAGAAAATAAGAATCAATGGAAAACTATCGGGTGGCTGAAGTTACGTTCCTTCTATTCACTATATCAAATTTTTGTAGAAAATTTTGAGGATAATGATAGACAAATAATCAGCAGTTCTGATCTCAAGGGTTTTAATGCCCCAGCTAATTATAATTCAGCAGATCATTCAGCAGTAATGACATTATTTGATAATTGGAAAACGACTTTAAAAAATGATGCGAACAAAGTCCTTAGCAATCTTGTTACTTTTACCGATAAAAACGATCATACCGACAAAAGGGAAAAGGCACTAAAAGATTTTAAGGAAAAACAATGCAATACAATATTAAAAAGTGAACCTGTGGAAAAAAATGATGGCAAGGCTGGCTATATACTGAGAAGATTGTTTAAAGCCTATATAGCCAATTCCCATCAGCTACCTGACTTGGGATTGAGATACATTTTAATCTCTTTAATCAATGACAAGAAACGTATAGATTTTTTGGAAAGTGAAAAAAAAGCATGCAAAGAAATTTTGGATAAACTTAAGAAAACAACGTCTAAAAGCACCAGAACAAACGATGAACTAAAAAAAATTTGGGAAACTGGATTATTGAATTTTGAAATAAATGATATAAAATTTAAAAAACTTGAAGAACACAAATCAAATGAAATTAAGGCTGCCTTAGGTAAAAGGAAAAAATTAGCAGCTTATTTCCAAGAATTAGTGATAAAGCAGGAAGATATTAAACAGAAATTAAACAGCGAGGAAGAGGAAGATAAATTTATTATTAAAAAACATTTACGGGAGCTCAGGGCAATCCTTGATAATTCTATCTTAAACAAAACCCTTTACTGGGAAAGCATCCTGACTCGTGGAATATGTGATTACATTGCCAGCCTGACCGATCAAGAGGCTGTTAATGAATACGAAAAGCTGTATGCCGGAATTATGGAATTAGTTTGATGTGTGGAATATGCGGGGTTTTCCGCCAAGGCGGCCTAAATCAGACGCGCACAATGCTCAACACCTTGCTTCACAGAGGACCGGACGGAAATGAAATCTCAAATTTCCCCTGGGGTTCCTTGGGATTCTGCCGCCTTGATATTTTCGGCCCTTCAGGAGTTAACCAGCCCACCTTTTCATCAAACCGCAAAATTGCCCTCATTTTCAACGGTGAAATCTATAACTTCAAAGAACTATCCAAATCCCTTCCAAACCCGGATGAAATCCTCGATGAAGCAAGCCTGATTCTGGAGTTGTACCTGACATATGGTGAATCTTGTTTTAGCAAGCTCAAGGGAATGTTTGCCATTGCCATTTTAACTCCGCAGAAAATCATACTCGCAAGAGATCCCATGGGAATAAAACCTTTAGTGTACTGTGTTCAAAATGGGGCATTCTATTTTGCATCTGAAATCAAAGCTCTTTTAAGAATCTGGAGAAAAAGCATCGAAATCGACAAGGATGCTCTCGCCGAGGCCGCGGTTTTCGGCTTTATATTCGACATGGAAAAAACTATGTTCAAGGAGATCCGGCAGGTTCCGCCGGGATCCTATCTATGCTTTAATGAAAATAAGATTCAACTCGAAAAATTTTCCAATCTTAACCCGTCTTTTTACGGAGACGAGGTTTGGAACTCGGATGATACAGAAAAAAAGATAGTTGATCTGATGGACTCAGCTTCCAGATTGTATTTGAATCATTCAAAGCATTCTCAGGCAATTTATCTTTCAGGTGGGATTGATTCCACACTGATGACACAGTTTTTACAGAAAAACAGTGATCGAAAACTGGATACCTTTACCCTTTTTGATGACCCCAGTAGCGAAGATCGTCACTACGCAGTAAGGGTTGCACAAGAATTAAACACCAATCATCATGAGTTTAAAACAAACGAAGAGGAATGCATAAAATTTCTTGACCATTACCTTTACCATTACGAGTCGCTTGTTACCGATGGAATTTTCAATGTCCTTGGCAGCTTGGCTTTCCATCTTTTGTCTCATAAAATCAGCAAAAGCCATAAGGTCGCATACTGTGGTGAAGGGGCGGACGAGCTTTTTGGAGGCTATTACTGGATGCACTCTCACCCATTGGGGCTTGGTGATCGGCTTAGGGTGAGATCGTTAGCGGTCAACAACGGTAGGACACAGATTCATGATTACATAATGGAAAAATTTCCAGACGATAATACTAAAGAATCTGATATGAGGAGAGAAATATTTGATTTATTAATGGGTCCGGGTCTTACCAACTGTCACCTTTGGAGCGTTGATCGTTCAAGTTCGGCGTTTTCATTTGAAGCCAGGCCATTGTATCTATATGATGACATCAGAAAATGGGCGCTATCGCTTGCCATAGAAAATAAGGTTTCACAAAAACTTGATACAAAACTTATTTTAAAAAGATTTACAAAAAAGACAGAGAATGATTTGCTAAAAGATATAGCCACCCGAAAAAAGATCGGTATGCCTTCAGCGCTCAGCATGTCTTTAAACAAACTTATATCACATTCCGAAAAGGAATTTAAAAACAACTTGGGAAAGCAAGATTTGCCGCATAAAGATTACGCTGCATTCCTGCATACCGATCTTGAAAAACTTATGTTTGACAAGTTCTATCAACTTTTTGTCATTGACAGAGGAAAGGCTCCACCTCTTTTAAATGAGGATTAAAAAGGATAATTAAGGCCAAAAGGCTCGGTGTTACATCTTGACGGGCTGTTGCCCAAATCCAAATTTGATGAAAATTAGCAATTTAGTCAAGAACTGCATTCAATAAAATCAACGAGTCAAGTTCTCACTATGCTGAAAAAAATGCCTCTTTCTCCAAAAGCATAAACCAGAAGAAATTTTTCCGCTTAACAATATTATGTAAAATGTTAAGCGATCTTGAATAAAGCGCAGGAATAATCTCAAAATACGGGTAATTCCTGTGTTTTTTTGCTTGATTATTTAACATTACTTTAGTATGTTAAATGTTAAATCAGGAAAGAGATGGTTGATGAACGATAAAATCAAAGAAAGCAAAAAAGTCGTTTACACTGTTGGTCATTCAAACATTCAGGTTTCTGAATTTTTCAGTCTTATAAAAGCCTTTAAGATTGAGGTGGTGGTAGACGTGAGGTCTTGGCCATATTCAAAATATGCGACACATTTTAATAAAGATGAAATACACAAATTCCTTTCCGTAAATAATATAACTTATCTTTATATGGGAAACTTGGTAGGCGGGAAGCCACAGGAAAGAGAGTTTTATGATAATGAAGGCTATGTCACGTATGATCGCCTGGCTGATTCAGCTTCTTTTCAGGCAGGAATATCGCGTTTAATAAAAGGTATTGATCTCTATCGGATAGTCCTTATGTGTAGCGAAGAAGATCCTGCCAACTGTCACCGAAGGCTTTTGATCGGCAGGGTGTTGAAAGAACAGGGCATTGAAGTCCTGCATATCAGAAAGGAAAGCATAGTTCAGAGCGAAAAGGATATGGCAGGGATTCAATTTCAACCTGATTTGTTCGGCAAGCAGGATGTCCCGTTGTGGCGATCGTCAAAACCGGTGCTGTATAAAAATAAAGAAATTGGTTAAGAAATGAGCAAGAAGAAACCCGTCTTTAAACTGACCTGTGAGTATTGTAAATTCTATCATTTGCATATCTGCAACGCATTCGGAGAACAGGTTAAAGGCAGCAGCTCTGCCTGCAATAATTTTGAAATGGCAGGCAAGTTCTGGTGCGACAAGAACGGCTATCAGATGTCCATTGCTGCCTGTTTAAACCGTCAGGACCATAAACATTCTGGATGTGTCCGTTGTTTACAGGGGAACGGTGTGCGAAGTCTTATTAACCAAAGGCAGTTATCGCTTTTTGACAGGTTTTCATTACAAAGAATGGAAGCAAATGGATAATAATATTATAGACGTTACTTCTTACAAAGTATTACCGATGCCGGCTGTCCTTAAAACCGCTAACGGCCAGGAGATTAAATATATACGCCGGGATGAGGTACAGCGTATCATGTCGGTTCTTGAGGGCAGGGACCGGCTCATGGTTGAGGCCCTGTGGAATACTGGAGGCAGGATCAGTGAAGTCCTGGAACTTACGTCACAGGCGGTTAACTTTGATGACGGAACCATTACTATAAGAACGCTGAAGAAAAAAAAGAGGCTCCCTAAAAAGGGAAAAGATATAAAGAATGAAATCATGGGGCTGAGCCTGGCCCTTAAAAGGGAGCCAGGGTCAAAGATAATTCAAAAGAAGCTTAAACAGGCGGAGAAAAGACTGTCATTAATTGAAAAAGAAGAGCCGCTTCCAACATACAGGACAGTACCAATACGGGCAGAGCTTGCTGGAAGCATAGCTGCGTATTGCATGAAAACTGGAATAAAGGAAAATGACAGGGTATTTCCGATTACACGCATCAGGGCATATCAGATAATCAGCAAAGCTGCGGAAAAAACGGGAATAGAAAAAGATAGACGACACCCACATGTGTTCAGGCACGGGTTTGCGGTTAATGCCGTGCTGTCCGGTGTGCCTCCTATGGTTCTCAGGCGGTGGATGGGGCATGCCAGTATTGATACCACACTTATCTATACCGAAGTTCTTGCACAGGATACAAAGGGGTATCTGAACAAAATGAAATTTTAATAAAGCCTGGAAGAGAACGTCAGAAATGCGAGAAGGTGAGTATCGAGTAGCGAAAGAAGAAGAACTCGCTGAAAAAGTCCTGAATTTGCATATTGTAATGATATTTCTTGCAACAAGCTGGTTTGTAATCCTTTTGCTGGGGCTGTAACTATTTCTCTTGTTCGGGACGAGACGGATCGGCTGTGGAGAAGGACGCTGGTTCTTCGATGAGGCATGGCCGATAACCATACAGCTGTAGCGGTTGGTTATCGGTAGTTCGGTAGAGAGCATCAAAAAAAATAGGGCGATCCATGTGGC